>JAABUT010000402.1_pt1 | contig 72723 bp, 72 predicted proteins | sample 5559281 | NCBI WGS metagenome assembly JAABUT01 (sample SAMN10711880, study PRJNA513359) | rock metagenome | isolation source: Antarctica rocks | place: Antarctica: Victoria Land, Ricker Hills nord | collected 2016-01-04 | reverse complement strand
CCTCGCTCACACACCTATTCTCCGTTGTTTGCAGGAGAACATGCGACGACACACCGACGCACGAGGAAGGAAGGAAAGAGCACTCGCTACAGGGCAGGACATTTCAAAGCACCTGACCAGTTACCCCGGCTGTACTACTAAGGCAGCCCGGCGGAGTGTCGTTCGACGAGGACGACCCGCCGCAGTACAGCGACTTCGCCTACCTGTCGTTCACAGGCGGCATGACCTTCCAGGTATCGGGCACCGACCTGCAGAACAAGGCCTTTCACCGCACCGCTCTGCAGCACGCGTGGATCTCGTTCCCCCGCGGCACGGTGATCAGATCGCGTTCGGTCTAATACCCAAGCACTGTGCGTCCGCCGGTACCGGCATCACGAGTCACTGTCGTGAAACAGCGTCCTGGATCGCAAGCGGCGCGGCGGCCGGCACGACCAGATCGGCCACGGCACCCCATGACAACCCGCTACGGCCGATGGTTCGGACCTCACGGCTACCTCAACCCTAAGCACGAGCACGACCCGCCGTAGCCTAGGACACCGGCGGAGGTCGAATTGAACGATATTGAGCCTAAGCCGGTACGACCTCCACGGTGAGCGGGACCTCGACCTCGCTGTGCACCTTGACGGTGACCGCATGGGTACCCAGTGACTTGATCGCGTGCTTGAGCGACACCGAGCGCTTGTCGAGCTTGGGACCGCCCGCCTTGGCGATGGCTGCCACGACATCGGCGGAGGTGATTGAGCCGAACAACCGACCGCCCTCGCCGGCTCGGGCCGGCAGGCTGACCGAGAGGACCTGCAGAGCCTGCTTGATCTCGTTGGCGTGCCCGAGGTCGCGGACCTCGCGGACCTGCCGGGCGCGACGGATCGTCGCGACCTGCTTCTCTGCGCCGCGGGAGGACAGGACCGCCATGCCCTGCGGTACGAGGTAGTTGCGGCCGTAGCCGTCCTTGACCTCGACCGAATCGCCGGGCGCGCCCAGGTGGGGGACGTCGCTGGTGAGGATGAGCTTCATCAGGTCCCCTACCGGGCGGTGCTGGTGTAGGGCAGCAGCGCCATCTCGCGGCTGTTCTTGACCGCCATGGCGACGTCGCGCTGATGCTGGGTGCAGTTGCCGCTGACCCTCCGAGCGCGGATCTTGCCGCGATCGGAGATGTACTTACGCAGCGTGCCCGTGTCCTTGTAGTCGACGTAGGTCACCTTGTCTTTGCAGAACTGGCAGACCTTCTTCTTGAGCTTGCGGGGTGGTGGCTTGGCCATCAGGAACTCCTGGGAAGGGTGGGAGTGAGTTAGAAGGGGGGTTCGTCGGACCAGCCGCCGCCACCACCGGCGCCAGCGGGCGCGCTGGCCCACGGGTCGTCGGAAGTGGCGGAGGCGCCGGAGGACGCGCCCTGAGGGGAACCGTTGCCGTAGCCACCGCCACCGCCACCGCTGCCACGCGATGCCTTGGTGATCTTGGCCGTGGCGTACTTCAGCGACGGGCCGACCTCGTCGACGTCGAGCTCGACGACGGTGCGCTTCTCGCCCTCCTTCGTCTCGAAGGAGCGCTGCTTGAGCCGACCGGTCACGACGACCCGGGCGCCGCGCTGGAGCGACTCGGCGACGTTCTCGGCAGCCTGCCGCCAGATGCTGCAACGCAGGAACAGCGCGTCGCCGTCCTTCCACTCGTTGGTCGCCTTGTCCAGCATTCGCGGGGTGGAGGCGACGGTGAAGCTCGCCACGGCTGCGCCACTGGGGGTGAAGCGCAGTTCGGGGTCGTTCGTAAGGTTGCCGATCACGGTGATGACGGTCTCGCCTGCCACGGCGGTCTCCTTGGTAAGTCCTTCCCGCACGAGGCGGGCTGTGGGGGTGTGGGTGCGTGCGGTCGGTCGCTTGTCAGGGCGGCGCACGGTGAGCACGGGGAAGGTGCGGCGGGGCAGCGGGTCGGTGCAGTGGATGCGATGCAGGCGGTGCGATCGGTGCAGTCAGTACCGGTCAGGTGCGGTCCAGCCGCTCAGCGCAGCTCGGGCCGCAGGACCTTGGTGCGAAGGATGGATTCGTTGAGGTTCAGCTGGCGGTCCAGCTCTTTCATGGTGGCCGGTTCGGCGTGCAGGTCGATGACCGCGTAGATGCCCTCGGGCTTCTTGTCGATCTCGAAGGCAAGACGGCGACGGCCCCAGACGTCCACCTTCTCGACGGTCCCGCCACCGGTACGGACGACATTGAGGAACGTATCCAGGGACGGGTTAATCGTCCGCTCCTCCAGATCGGGGTCGAGGATGACCATGAGCTCGTAGTGACGCAACAGACCCACCTCCTCCTGTGGACTCATCGGCCACGGGCGATCCGTGGCAGGAGGGTGTTGGCGCAACGGCGAGACGTTACCAGCCGGGGCCGATCGGGCCGGCTCACTTCCCGAGGGCTGTGGACGACGCCTCAGCAGTACGTCGCCGGCCGGCCGCACCGGTGAACAGCATGCGCCCCAGCAGCGAGAGCACCCCGACGATCAAGACCACTGCGAGCACGGCCGGGAGCCCGAACTCCCGGCCGGTGGAGGCTTCGGGCAGCCGGCCGCCACGGACGGCCGGCCCCCCGGGCCCGGCGTCGCGTCCGCTCCCGGAAGTCCCAGACGTCCCGGGGGTCCCAGACGTCCCGGGGGTCCCGGGGGTCTCGGAGGTCCCGGCAGTCCCGGCGGCCGCCGCCGGATCACCCACCGTGATGATTCCGCTCGCCGAGCTGGCGACGGCCAGTCCGTCCGGGCTGGTGTACCGGTAGTCACCCGGCTGGGTCAGCGGCTCGCGCAGTACGAACGAGCCACCGGGCTTGATCGGGTTGCCCGTGATCGACCAGTTCGGGGTGGTCGACACCACCGAGCGGGCGATCCGGTCGTCGTTCTGGAAGGTGATCATCGCGCCTGCGGACACCGCGGTGAGCGGCGGGACCCCGCTCGCGGACAGGTGTACGACGGCAACCTGCGGACTTGCCACCACCGTGGTCGCGGTTGCTGACCGGGTCGACGCCGCTGCTGGGGTCGGCCCAGCGCCCAGCCCGGCCACCATCAGCGCGGTCACCGGCGCCAGCACCTTCGCCACTGCTGTAGGTCGCACCCCCGCATCGTCGCACCGATGCGCCCCGGGCAGGCAGCGAACTGTCCTCGAGGTGCAGACAGTGGACGTCCTCGGCGAGGGTGGCCTCGTCGTCTAGCGTCCGCGGCGTGAGCACGAGCGGGTCCGGTCCGGCGCGGCACCTGCGGTCGCGCGGGGCCGGGGTCCTGCCACTGGTGCTGGTCACCACCGCCGCCATGGTGCTGCTGTCCAGCCTGTGGAAGGGCGCGTGCCTGGACGCCTCGCGCAACTACCCGCTGACCTGCTACAGCGACGTGCTGCAGCTGTTCAGCTCGCGCGACCTGGCGCACGGTGCCTTCCCGTACGTGCACGGGCGGCTGGTGGCCGGCGCGCCCGTCGGGACCTTCGAGTACCCGGTGCTGACCGGGGTGTTCATCTGGTTCTCAGCCCTGTTCGCCGACAGCCGGGCAGCGTTCCTGGTCTCCAGCACGGCGCTGCTGCTGCCGTTCGCCCTGCTGACCGGTGGTCTGCTGGCCCGTCTCACCGGTCGCCGGGCCCTGCTGTGGGCGACCGCCCCGGCACTGGGGCTGTACGCGCTGCACAACTGGGACCTGCTGGCCGTCGCGGCAACGGTCGCCGCGTTCGCTGCATGGCGCCTGGAGCGAAGTGTCCTCGCCGCAGCTCTGCTGGCGGCGGGCGGCTGCCTGAAGATCTATCCGCTGCTGTTCGTGCTGCCGCTCGTCCTGGACCGCCTGTCCCGTCGGGACCGGGCCGGGGCCGGGCGGGCGGCCCTGGCCAGCACGGCCGTCGTCCTGGCCGTCAACCTGCCGTTCGTCCTGGTCAACCGGTCCGGCTGGGCGACAACGTATGTGTTCCAGCAGCAGCGCGCGGCCGACGCGTCCTCCAACAGCATCTGGTTCTGGGCCTCACCGGCGGTCCACCTGAGCACCTCGGCGCTCAACGGGCTGGTCGCCGTCCTCGTGCTGCTCGCGCTGGCACTCGCCTCGGCGTACGGCGTTCTGCGCCGGCGACGCGAGGGCAGCTACCCGTTCCTGCAGGTCTGCGGGGCTGTTCTGGCGGTGTTCCTGCTGGTCAACAAGGTGCACTCGCCGCAGTACGCCCTGTGGCTGCTGCCGTTCTTCGCCCTGATCAGGCTGCGCATCGGCTGGTGGGCGGCGTACGCGGTCGCGGACGCAGCTGTCTACGTCGGGGTCTTCCGCTGGCTGAACACCCTGACGCACGGCGGGGACCACGGGCCGGCCAGGGACCTGCTGATCGCCGGTGTGTGGACCCGAGCCGCCCTGCTCGTCGCGCTGACGGTGGTGTTCCTGCGGGCGCAGGACGCGCTGCGCGGTCAGCCCACCCAGCGGCCGGCAGTGAACGTCAGCGTCAGCACCGCCATCAGCGGAGCGGCGACCGCCACGTAGCCGGTGTGCACCCAGGCGCGCCGCGTCGCCTGCTGCGCCAGCAGGATCCACAGCGGGAACCACAGCAGCGACGCCCTGGCGACCGACAGGTAGTAGGTGGAGCTGGCCAGGGACAGCACCGACAGGCCAATGTAGGTGGCCTCTCCCCAGCGCCGGCGCGCGAGCAGCAGGCCGGTCAGGGCCAGCCCGACGGCGACCGCAAGCAGCTCGGCGCGCCAGGACCAGGCGTACTCCGCTGCCTGGGACGGGTCGTTGCCCGCGTCGTAAGTCGTCCGCAGCGCCTGCAGCGGCGCGGTCAGATGCCGACCCCAGCCTGCGGCCTGGGCGTGCGGCCAGCGCAGCCAGTCACCGGTGAGCGCGTGCAGGTAGGCGACGTAGGCGAACACGGCCGCGAACGGTGCGGCCAGCCAGGCCGCGTCCGGACGGGGGCGCCCGCGGTGGGCGACGGCGTACTCCACGACCAGGCCGCAGGCCAGGAACAGCCCGGTGACCCGTACGGTCGCGGCGGCCGCGACGAGCAGGGCGGCGGTACGCCAGTGCCCGCGCCGCGCTGCCAGCCAGCCGGGCAGCGCGCAGGCCAGGAACAGCGACTCGCTGTAACCGGCGGCCAGGAACACCGCGTACGGCGAGAGCACGAGGTAGAGCACCGCGCGGGAGCCGTTCACACCGTCCAGGTCGGCGAGCCGGGCGAGGGCGGGCGCGGCGACGCAGCCGGCGACCAGCGACACGGCGAGGCCGGCGGCCGTCCAGTCCGGAAGCACGACGTGCACGACGCGCAGCACGACCGGCAGGCCGGGGAAGAACGCCTCGATGCCCCGGTCCGGGTAGTCCTGCGGGTAACCGGCGTAGCCGAACTCGGCGACCTTGCGGAACAGCCCGACGTCCCAGTGGTCCCACCGGGACAGGAAGCCCTCGACCTGGCCCGCGGGTCGGCCGGCGAGCTCCCACGCCCCGCCGATGGACAGCAGGGCGACGGCCAGGCGGGAGCCGAGCCAGACCGACAGCGCGCGCCACGCCAGCCCGTCCCGCACCGTCCGGGCGGTCCGGTTCGCGGCCGTTCGGGCGGTCCGGTTCGCGTCCGGCCGCGGCGCTACGGACCGGGTGATGGTCACCGCGTCACGGCCGGGCGGCCGAACCACGGGAGCCGCGGGCGGTCCGGCGCACCGTCGAGCAGCCCGCCAGCCGGATCGTCGACCCCGTCCCGCCGTACGACGTCGTGCTCGGGTCGCCACAGGTCACGCACGACCAGGGCCGCGTAGGCGAGCAGCAGCGCGTCGCGCAGCAGGACGACGGCGAAGAACCAGCCGATGCCGATACCGCCCGCCTGGTCGTTGGCGATGAAGAAGTAGAACCGGGTAAACAGCACCAGCACCTCGGCCGCCTGCCAGGCCAGGAACGGGCGCCAGCGCGGCCGGGCGAGCACGGCGAGAGGGATCAGCCACAGCACGTACTGCGGGCTGTCGACCTTGTTGGTCAGCAGAAAGGCCACCAGGGTGAGGAACAGCGCCTGCGGTACCCGGGGGCGTCGGGGCGCGGCCAGCAGCAACGCGCACAGCAGCGCGAGGGTGAGCAGGAACGTGACGGCCACGGCCGTGTTGAGGTGCACCGGCGCCTTCCCGCCGACCAGGGCGGGATCGTCGAACACACCGGCCCAGGCATTACCCAGGTGGTGGAGGGCCCGGCCGAGGGTGCTGGCCGTCGCGTCCGGCTGCGCGGTCTGCAGGTGCTGGACCTGCAGGTAGAGCGAGTCCCAGTCCGCACCGCGACGCGTGCTGAGGTCGAAGAACCGGTAGACGGCGTTGACCCCGACCTCGCCGGCCACGCTGTGGTGCGGCGTGAGCGCCGCCAGGCCCTCGCTGGGCAGCCGGGACCAGGCGCTCCCCGCGAGCTCGACCTGCGCCCCCCTGCGTTCCACGAAGCTCGGGCTGGCCAGGTAGACCGGCACGGTAAGCGCGACCGCGGTACCGACCAGGGCGAGCGCCGCACCGGTCCAGGCCCGCAGCCGGTCCGCGCGCAGGCACAGCACCAGCAGCGGCGCCAGGAACAGCACCGGGTAGAGCTTGGTGGCCGTGGCCAGCCCCAGCAGGACGCCGGCGGCCACCGGACGCGACCGGGCCCACAGCAGCAGGCCGAGCCCGGCAAGGGCGACCGCGACGAGATCCCAGTTGGTGGTGCCGTGCAGCAGCAGGCCAGGGGCCAGCGCGAACAGCGCTGCGTCCCAGGGCCGGCGCCCCGCCAGACGCGCCGTGGTCACGGTCACCACCAGCGCGCACACCGTCAGGAGCAGCCAGGTCACGTCGTAGAAGTGCCTGCCGCGGGCGTTGTCCTCGGCGGCTGCGAGCGCGACGCCGGATGTCGTGGCGTCCGGCGCCCCACGAGCCGCGCGCGTGGCCCCGTCCGGAAACTGTGCGGCGAGCCCGGCGCCGAGCAGGGCGGACAGCTGCATCACCCCGCCGGTGACGACCGGATACTCGACCGGATGCTCCAGGTACGGCACCTGCTCGTTCACCAGGCCCTCGCTGGAGAACAACGCGACCACGTCGGTGTAGCAGGCGTGGGTGTACTGGTGCTCGGCCGTCCACTGGTTGCCGTTGCGGCAGGGCGCCTTCTGGGCCCAGTCCAACCCCATCGTCAGCAGCGTCAGCACGACCAGCACGCGTACGGGCGTCCAGAACCTGCGGCCACCGAGGCGGGCGTGCCGTCCGGGCGGCCCCCCCACCGCGGTCACGGCGCCGGCCACGACGCCGTCGTCGTAGGACGGCAGGACCAGATCAGCCGCGGGGACGGTCACGGGGCGCGAGCCTGCCAGAGCCGGGGCCTACCGCTGGGGCGACGGCGGGGGCCGTCTCCCGGAGCGTGGGCCGCGCGCCTGCTGGTTCGAGGACTGAGGCGGCTGCGTCACTCCCAGCGTGGGCAGGGTCGTCCCGAGGACGGGCGGGGCGGTCTGGGCGGGGGTGGGTGAGCTCGTCTGCTGCTGGGTCGGCGCCACGGTCTGGGTCGGCTGGGGCGTGTCAGTGGTGGGGGCGGCGGTGTCGCTGGGGAAGACGAACGGCGTCGGCGAGCTGGTGTCCGTCGTGGCCGCGCTGCCGATGCCGGCCCGGGGCGGGAAGTCCTGGTTCGGCTGACCCTGCAGGGCAGCGTCCATGAACGCCTTCCAGATCTCGGCCGGCACGGTCCCACCGTAGATACCGCCGCTGCTGCCGAGCACTCCCTTGAGCGGGCCGCCCTTGGCGCGGCCGACCCAGACGGCTGCCGACAGCTGCGGGGTGATCCCGCAGAACCACGCGTCCTTGTTGTCGCTCGTGGTGCCGGTCTTGCCTGCCGCCGGACGCCCGCCGGCCAGCTGCGCCCGCGTCGCCGTACCGGAGGTGACCACCTGCTGCATGGCGAAGGTGGTGTCGGCAGCCACGCCCTGGCTGAATGCCGACGCGGTGTCGGGCTTGGCCTTGTAGCGCTGGTGCCCGTCCTTGTCGGTCACCGACGCCACGAAGTACGGCGTAGCCCGGGTGCCCTGGGCGGCGAACGTCGCATAGCCGACGGCCTGGTCGATGACGTGCACCTCATAGCCGCCCGACCCGAGCGCGACCTGGATCGAGGGCGTGCCGTCGCCATCGAGCGGGACGCTGCCCGGGATGCCGGCGGCGTGCGCCAGGGAGACCACGTTCTTGGGCCCGATGTCGCAGGCCAACCGGGTGTAGACGGTGTTGACCGACTTCTCAAGCCCCTCGGTCAGCGTGATCTGACCGAGTGGGGGGTCGCCCTGGTCGTTGTTCTCCACCTGCCCGCACACCGTCTGCGGGCTCGACCCGTCGTACATCGTGTCCAAGATCTTGCCCTTCTCCAGGGCGGCGGCCAGCACGTAGGGCTTCATCGACGAGCCCGGCTCGACCCCCTTGGGCCCGGGGCTGTCGGCGTAGTCCAGCGCCCCGGCGCTCCGGCCGCCATAGTAGGCGACGACCGCACCGGTGCCGGGAGTGACGGCGACCAGCGCGCCCACCGCAGGATTGTCCCCGCTCGCCGCTGGGATGCGGTTCTCCACGGCGGCCCGGGCGGCGTCCTGCGCGCCGCGACGCACCGTGGTCGTGACGGTCAGTCCACCGGCGCTGACCTGGTCCTCGGTGATGCCGTGCCGGTCGAGGTCGGCCAGCACCTGGGCCTTGACGTAGCTCTTGTCGCCCGGGAAGTCGCTGCCCGTCGTGATTGGCAGCACCTTCGGGTAGGTCGCCGACGCTCGTTCCTCCGGGGACAACCAGCCGCTGTTGACCATGCCGTCCAGCACGTACGCCCAGCGGGTCCTGGCGCGATCGGGGTGGGTCTGCGGGTCATCGCCCGAGGGCGAGTTGATGCTGGACGCGAGGACAGCTCCCTGGGTAGCCGTGAGGTCCTTCGCGTTCGTACCGAAGTAGGTCTGTGCGGCGGCCTGGATCCCGTACGCGCCCCGTCCGAAGTAGATGGTGTTGAGGTAGTCCTCCAGGACCTGGCCCTTGCTCACCGTCTTGGAGATCTTCAAGGCGAGAAAGACCTCCTTGACCTTGCGCGTGTAGGTGCGCTGCTGGGTGAGGAAGGCGTTCTTGGCGTACTGCTGGGTGATCGTCGAGCCACCCTGGGAAACGCCCCCACCGGTGATGTTGGTGTAGAGGGCCCGCCCGATCCCGGTGAAGCTGATCCCCGGCTCGCTGTAGAAGCGGCGGTCCTCCGCGGCCAGCACCGCTTTGCGGGCCGCCTGCGAGACCTGGTCGATGGTCACCAGCTTGCGGTTCTTGCCGACCTTCCCCATGACGCTGCCGTCGTCGTAGAGGACGGTGGTCGCCTCGGCGGTCGCGATACCGTTCGGCGGCGGCACCTTGGTGAGCTTGTAGCCCAGGGCGACAAAGGCGACGAACAGCAGCACCAGCACGCCGATCACCAAGCCGAGGCGCCTTTTCCACCCGAGTTTTCGCCGGCGACTCACGCGATCATTGTCCCCTACTCGCGGCCCGGCCGGCGCGGGCGCCCGTTACGGGTCGGTCACGGAGCGCCGGCTACGGCGCGCGGCCGGTGTGCCGGGGGTCCCGGTCCGCCAGGTCTGCAGCAGGTGGTTCCACCCGCATCCCGGGCAGACCTCGATCCGGTAGACGGTGAAGTCCGGCCGTTCCAGGGCAAGGGCCGCGACCTGGGCGGCGGTACGGGCCGTGCCGTCGGCGTCGCCCACCGCCTCCCCGTAGACCCACAGCACCTCACGGAGGGCCTGCCGGGCGCAGACCGGGCAGCGGCGGTCGGTCTGCTCGCCGTACACCGCTGCCGCCCGCTGCAGGTAGGGCGAGGCGTCGCAGGCCTCGAGCGAGCTGACTCGTCCGCTGCGCAGGTCCGCGAGCGCCGAGCGCCGGGTCAACACGTGGTCCACCACGTCCCGTCGTACGGCCCCCGCCCGTGCCCTCGCCACGCTCGCCACGCTACGTGCGACGTGTGCCGTTCACCTGCCGGACGCCTGGTGTTGCAGGGCTGCCGTCGCCGACGTACTGTGCTCTGCGGCGCACCGATGTATCGCAGCGATACATCGGCGCCGATGAACTGGGCGAGGGAGGCAGCGTGCTCGAGCTCGCCGTTCTCGGTCTGCTGCACACCGCGCCGCTGCACGGCTACGAGCTGCGCCAGCGGCTCAAGGCCACCCTGGGCACCTTCCGGGCCTTCTCCTACGGCTCGCTCTACCCGAGCTTGCGCCGGATGGAGCAGGCCGGGCTGATCACGCAGGACGAGGGCGACGCCACCGTCGTCGCGGGCGCCCCGCCCCTCACCGGCCGCCGCGGCAAGGTCGTCTACAAGCTCACCGCTGACGGCAAGGAGCGGCTCACCGAACTGCTCGGCGAGGCCGGGCCGTCAGCCTGGGAGGACGAGACCTTCGGCGTCCACTTCGCCTTTTTCGCCCAGACCGCCCCCGAGGTGCGCGTCCGCATCCTCGAGGGCCGTCGCTCCCGTCTCGAGGAGCGGCGCGAAGGCGCCCGCACCGGGCTTGCCCGCACCCGCGGTCGGCTCGACACCTACACCCTCCAGCTGCAGGAGCACGGGCTGGAGTCGGTCGACCGGGAGGTCCGGTGGCTCACCGAGCTCATCGAGACCGAGCGCAAGAACACCCCCAGAACGATCTAGCCCATCCATCAGTACGACCCGTCCTGTCTTGACCCACCCTGAACCGAGGAGCGCCCGCATGGGTTCCGTCCGCACACCCATCCGCGTCGCGATCGTCGGCGTCGGCAACTGCTCGGCCTCCCTCGTGCAGGGCGTCGAGTACTACCGGGACGCCGACCCGTCGGCCCGCGTCCCCGGTCTCATGCACGTCGAGCTCGGTGGCTACCACGTCCGCGACGTGGAGTTCGTGGCCGCCTTCGACGTCGACGCCAAGAAGGTCGGCCGCGACCTGTCCGAGGCGATCTTCGCAAGTGAGAACAACACGATCAAGATCGCCGACGTACCGCCGATGGACGTCACCGTCCAGCGCGGCACCACCCTGGACGGACTCGGCAAGTACTACCGGGAGACCATCGAGGAGTCCGACGAGAGCCCCGTGGACGTCGTCCAGGCCCTGCGCGAGGCCCGGGTGGACGTGCTCGTCTGCTACCTGCCCGTCGGTTCCGAGCAGGCCGCGAAGTTCTACGCCCAGTGCGCGATCGACGCCCGAGTGGCGTTCGTCAACGCGCTCCCGGTCTTCATCGCCGGCACCCCCGAGTGGGCCGAGAAGTTCCGCGCCGCGGGCGTACCGATCGTCGGCGACGACATCAAGAGCCAGGTCGGGGCCACCATCACCCACCGCGTGATGGCCAAGCTGTTCGAGGACCGCGGGGTGATCCTGGACCGCACCTACCAGCTCAACGTCGGCGGCAACATGGACTTCAAGAACATGCTCGAGCGCGACCGGCTGGAGTCCAAGAAGATCAGCAAGACCCAGGCCGTGACCTCCAACATGGAGCACGACATGGGCAAGCGCAACGTCCACATTGGCCCGTCGGACTACGTGCAGTGGCTCGACGACCGCAAGTGGGCCTACGTCCGCCTTGAGGGCCGCGCATTCGGTGACGTCCCGCTGAACCTGGAGTACAAGCTCGAGGTCTGGGACAGCCCCAACAGCGCCGGCGTCATCATCGACGCAATCCGCTGCGCCAAGCTGGCGGCCGACCGCGGCGAGGGCGGCCCCGTGCACCCCGCCTCGACGTACTTCATGAAGTCTCCGCCGCGCCAGGTCCGCGACGACATCGCCGGCCCGGCCCTGGAGGCCTGGATCAACGGCGAGACCGTCGGTGACCACGCCGCCCACGAGGCCGAGGTCGCGACCGACTAGCACGAGCTGCGCGTCGCCGCCGTACCGATCGGTGTTGCGTGGCTCGGGGTCCTGGAGGCCCGCTGGCACGCAATACCGATCGGTAGGGCGCCAGATGGGACAGGCTGTCCAGGTGAGGACCGCGTGACGGCGAGTGCGCAGGCGCCCGAACGCACGGATGGGTCGGCGCATCCGGTCCGGGTCCTGCTTGAGCAGCGGGACTTCCGCCAGCTGTTGAGCATCCGGCTGGCCGGTCAGTTCGCTGACGGGCTGTTCCAGGCCGCCCTGGTCAGCGCGGTGTTCTTCGATCCGAACCGGGCGACGACTGCCACCCAGGCGGCCGTCGGCTTCGCCACCCTGCTGTTGCCCTTCAGCCTGTTCGGACCGTTCGCCGGAGTGTTCCTGGACCGATGGCGCCGCCAGCGGGTACTGCTGCTGAGCAACCTGCTGCGCGCGGGGCTGTTGGTCGTGCTCGCGCCACTGCTCGCGGCGTTCGGGCCCACGAGCCCCGCGGTGGTCGCCCTGACGCTCGTTGTCATCTCGCTCAACCGCTTCGTGCTGTCCGGCCTGTCGGCATCGCTGCCGCAGGTCGTGCCGGGCCGCCGACTGGTGACCGCGAACTCCTTCACCACGACGCTGGGCGGCGGCGCCGTCGCCTTCGGCGGCGCCTCGGCTGCCGGGCTGCGGAGCCTTGTCGGTACCGGCGACGTCGGCGCCAGCCGCTCGGCGTTGCTGGCCTCGGCCCTGTACGTCGTGGCGGCGCTGATTGCCCGGACCGTCGGGGCCAACCGGCTGGGGCCGACGGAGCCTCCGGTCGAGCGGCACCTGTCCGCAGCCCTGCGCGCCGTGCTCGGGGGTCTGGTCAGTGGCGCCCGTCACGTCCACGAGCGAGGCCCCGCCGCCAGGGGCCTGGCGGCCATCACCGCGCACCGCTTCTTCTACGGGCTGTCGTTCGTGGCGACCCTGCTGCTGTACGCCCGGACGGGCTTTCTTGGCCGCGGCTTCGCGCACAGTGGCGGCGGCGCGTTCCTGGCCCTCGGCGAGGTCGTGTTCGCCTCGGTGATGGGCGGTCTGCTGGCCGCCCTGGTGACTCCCCGCGTGACCAGGCGGGTCGGCACCCAGGCGTGGATCTCCGTGGTCTTCGCCGTGGCCGCGGTCGTCGAGGTGGTGTTCGGTGCGCCGTACACGCACCGGGCCTTCCTGGTCGCTGCGCTCGTGCTGGGCTTTGCCGCGCAGGCCGCCAAGATCTGCGTGGACACACTCGTGCAGGAGTCCGTCGAGGACGACTTCCGGGGCCGGGTCTTCTCCTTCTACGACACCCTGTTCAACGTCAGCTTCGTCTCGGCGGCGGCGGCGGCGGCGTTCCTGGTCCCCTCGAACGGCCGCAGCTACCTCCTGATCGCTGTGGTCGCGGGCGGCTACGCGCTCACCTCGCTGATCTACCTGCTGGCAAGTCGGCGCGCGGCGCCGGTCCTCGCCGAGACCTGACGGCCGGTCGTGGGTGCAGGCGGTTGCGGCACCAGGCCGAGCACCGTGTCCACGACGGTCTGCACGACACCCGGTGGCGGGGCCGGGGCCGGGCTGGCTGGGGCCGGGCTGCCTGGGGCGGGGCTGGCCGGGGACGGATTGGTCGGCCCGCTCGGTGCCGGGTTGCTCGCACCGGAGCTGGGTCGGCCGGAGCCGGGCCGGCCGGGGGCGACCGGGCTCGGGCGCTGGGGCTGAGCGTCACTCCCGGTCAAGGTCAGTGCGGGAGCCGCTACGGCGCCCGTTGTCGAGGCGCCAGGCGCGCGGGCGGCAGCGCCGGGCAGCCCCAGCACGGTGCCGAGAGCCTGCGCGGTCGCCGCCGTACCGCCCGGTGCCAGTGCAGCCGCCGGGGCGGGACGGCGCAGCCGGTCCAGGAGCGCGCCGACATCGGTCGCCGGGGCGTCCACGATCGCCGCGACCACCCCCCAGGAGCCGGTGGATCCCCTGGCAGCCTGTACCGCGGCAAGCCTGGCCTGGACGTCCCGGCCGCCCCGGTGGGCGGCCTGCGCGAGGGCGACGCCGAGCGCCTGCTCAACGCGCGCCGAACCAGTCACCGCACCCGTCACCGCACCGGTCACCAGCTGCGACACGCGGTAGGCCACGGGGGACGCGGCGAGCACAGCCGCACCGTCCGGGCCGTCGAGGGTGCCGGCAAGGTCGTTGAGGTAGCGGTCGGCCTCGACCAGGTCCGCCGCGAGCTGCTGCTCCCAGGCGTCGTCGCGTAGAGCAAGGGCGGTTGTCGGCTGCGGCAGGCCTCCGTACGGCACCTGGACCTGGTAGAGCTCGGCCACCCGCACACCCGCGCGGCTGCGGCCGACGGGGGTGACCTCGGCCGAACCGTCGAAGATGCCGACCCGCAGGGCAGCCGAGCGCTCGACCCGGGTGAGCGCGGCCGGGGGCGTCAGGACATCCCCGGCGTCGGTGCCGAGCAGCAGCCGGGGGCCGGACCGACTGTCGACCATGACCTGGCCCCGGCCCAGGCGCTCGCGCACGCCGTCGAGCACGGTCAGCGTCGCATCCGGACCGAGGTAGACGCTGCGGCCGTTCGTGACCAGCCGGGCGGTACCGGCCGGCCCGGTCTGCACGCTGGCCCCCCGCGGCACGACCATGCCCTCCCGGGCCGGCAGTCGACGACGACATGCGCCACCCGCGCGCCGTGCAGCACGGTGGAGGCCGCGGCGGGATCGCCGCCCTGGACGACGACGGTGACCAGGCCGGCAGCGAGCACCAGCGCCGAGCACACCGCGACGGCCGCCGGGAACCCGCGCCCCGTACGTGCTCTCATGCCCGGCATGTCCACCATGGTGCAACGCCGGGCCACCCACAGCCATGGTCCCTTCTGACCAGATGCATGGCTCGGAGCCCTCATTGCGGGGACAGGCGGCGAGCGGCCGCCCAGGCCCGCAGCTCGTCCTCGGCCCGCTCCCGCGGCAGGGGCCCGTGCTCCATCCGCAGACCCAGCAGGTGCTTGTACGCCGCCCCCACGTCAGGCCCTGGCGGGAGGCCGAGCAGTGCCATGATCTGGGTACCGTCCAGGTCCGGTCGCAGGCGCCCGAGCTCTTCGTTCTCGGCCAGCACGACGATCCGGCGCTCCAGCTCGTCGTAGGACGCCGCAAGCCCGGCCGCCTTACGCCGGTTCCTTGTGGTGCAATCCGAACGGACGAGCGCGTGCAGGCGACCCAGCTGCGGACCCGCGTCGGCGACGTAGCGCCGCACCGCGGCGTCGGTCCACGGACTCGTGCCAGGCTGGCCGTAGCCGTGGAAGCGCAGGTGCATCTCCACGAGCAGGAACACGGCCTCGACGAGGTCCTTGGAGTAGGTCAACGCCTTCAGTCGGCGGCGAGCCAGGTGCGCGCCCTTGACCTCGTGATGGTGGAAGGAGACGCCTCCGCCCGGCTCGTGCCGCCGCGTGACCGGCTTGCCCACGTCGTGCAGGAGCGCAGCCAGGCGCAGGACGAGGTCCGGGCCCTGCGTCTCCAGGGCGACCGCCCGCTCGAGCACCTGCAGGGTGTGCTCGTACACGTCCTTGTGCTGATGGTGCTCGTCGATCTCCAGCCGCATGGCCGGCAGCTCCGGCAGCACGACCGAGGCGAGTCCGGTCTCCACGAGCAGCTCCAGGCCGGCCCTCGGCGCGGCGCCCAGCAGCAGCTTGGACAACTCCTGTTTGACCCGCTCCATGCTGATGATGGCCAGGCGGTCGGACATGGCCGTCATCGCGGCGACGACCTCGGGGGCGACGGTGAAGCCCAGCTGGGAGGCGAACCTGGCCGCCCGCAGCATGCGCAACGGGTCGTCGTCGAAGGAGTCCTCGGGCCGGCCCGGGGTACGCAGCACCCCGGCCGCCAGGTCCTCCAGGCCGCCCTGCGGGTCGACAAAGGCGTCTGGCGCCTTCCAGTCCGGCAGAGCCAGGGCCATCGCGTTCAGCGTGAAGTCGCGCCGCAACAGGTCCCCGGCCAGAGAATCGCCGAAGGTCACGACCGGGTTGCGGGAGCTGGGTTCGTAGGTCTCCGCCCGGTAGGTCGTGATCTCCAGCTTGGCGCCGCCCCGGGCCAGCCCGACCGTGCCGAAGGCGATGCCGGTCGCCCAGGTCGCGTCCGCCCAACCCTCGACCAGGGCCAGGACCTGATCGGGCCGGGCGTCGGTCGTCAGGTCGAGGTCGTCACCGAGCCGGCCGAGCAGGGCGTCACGCACCGAACCGCCGACCAGGTACAGAGCATGTCCGCTCGCCGCAAAGCGCTCTGCGAGCTCGACCAGCAGCGGCGCGGAGCGGACGAGCTCGCGCACGGCGTTGCGCTGCAGGTCGTCGAGTCCGGGCACGAGCGACCAGACTAGGCGTTGCACAGTGGGCGCCTACCGATATCGTGCCGGCAGTGAAGAGCGCCCTGGACGTGCACCGAGCGCTGCTCGCGCAGGACGTGCCCCACGAGATGGTGCGGCTGGGCCAGCGGGTGCTCACTGCCGACGACCTGCCGCGAGCGCTGGGAATCGAGCCGGCCCGGTGCGTCGCCCTGCGCTGCTACGTCGTCCAGGGTGGTCCGATGGCCTTCGCGGCCGTCATGGTGGGGGCCGGATCAACCCCCGACCCGACAGCGCTGCTGGACGCCCTGGGAGCAGGCAGTGTGCGTCCCGCGACCGCGGACCAAGTCAATCTGACGACGGACTATGCGGCTGGGCTCGTCAGCCCCGTGTGCCTTCCGGCCGAGGTATCGCTGCTCGCCGACAGCGCGCTGCGCTCGGTCGACGTCCTCTACGCCGCAGTGGGTGAGGGCGGCGTGGCGCTGGGCATCCGCACCCACGACCTGCTCACGGCGACTGGGGCCCAGGTGTGCACGCTGACCGTCCCGCTGAACGGGCACCCGACAGTCATCGACCTTGATGCCCGGACGCTGCAGGCGGCGCGGCGCACGGCTGGTTGACGGCGGTCGCCGGTCGCGCCGCGCCACTGAGATCGAGGGTCCTCCCGCCGTACTCTGAGCCTGTGCCGCCCCCTGTCCCGACGCCGCCCTCGCACCGCCCGCTGCGCCGCGTGGACGAGACGAGTGCAGGTGGCCTGGTCCTGGACCGGCTCGGCACCGGGGTCCGTGGCGCCCTGATCGGCCGGTTGGACCGGCGCGGCCGGCTGCTGTGGTCGCTGCCCAAAGGCCATGTCGAGGCCGGCGAGACCGACGAGGACACCGCCGTGCGCGAGGTCGCCGAGGAGACCGGAATCTCGGGGCGGGTCATCGGCAAGCTGGGCACGATCGACTTCTGGTTCGTGGCCGAGGGACGGCGCGTGCACAAGACCGTGCACCACTTTTTGCTCCTGGCGGCTGACCCCGAGCGGGGGCTCGTCCTGTCCGATGCGGACGTGGAGGTCAGCGAGGTCGCCTGGGTACCGCTCGCGAAGGTCGTCGGTCGGCTGGCCTACGCGGACGAGCGGCGCCTGCTGGACCGGGTACCGGGCCTGCTGGCCGAGACCGCATGACCAGGATCGCCCGGTTGCTGGCAGCGGTGGCGCTGGTCGCCCTCCCCATCCTCGCGACGACGACGCCGGCGAGCGCGGCGCCACCGAACGCGGCGCCACCCAATGACGAGGCACCGGTCGCGGTCGACGTGAGCACGTTGCTCCCACGGGCACCGCAGGTCGGTGGCGCGTTCGAGGTGGCCGGGACGCTGACCAACATCGGGGACAAGCCGGTCAGCGCCCTGCGGGTGCGGCTCAAGCTGGGCAGCCGCATCGACAACCGCACCGAGCTGGACCGGACCGACCGGGACCGACCCCCGACGACCTTCGCCGTCGAGGTCGCACCGGCGTCGGCCGAGCTGGCACCTGGGCAGCGCACGACCTTCGACCTGCGCACTCGCACGCGCGACCTGCCTCTCGGGAACCCCGGTGTCTACCCCCTCGACGTCGTCGCCCGCGGGGTCTTCGGCCCGGACCGGGGCCGGGCCGACCTGGGCGTGGCGCCGACATACCTGCCCTGGTTCAACGGCGAGTCGGTCCGGCCGACGCGGGTCGCCGTGCTGTGGCCGCTGGTGGACCAGCCGCGCTCCGGACCGCGGGACGTGCTGGTCGACGATGACCTGGCCACCTCGCTGGCCGGCCCCGGACGGCTGGGACAGCTGCTCGCCTCGGCCCGGGCCGCCGAGACCGGCCAGTGCGACGGGGTCGCGCATGGTCCAGCGGCGCCCGCCGCTCCCGGCTCTGCCTCCACCCCTCCCGCCCCTCCCGCCCCAACAACGCCTGCGAGGCCGAAGGCCCGGTGCGAGGCGGTGCCCGTCACCTACGGGGTCGACCCCGACCTGCTGCTCACCGCCCAGAACATGACCAGGCCGTACGCGGTGCAGGCCGGCAACAAGACCCGGCCCGGGGTCGGGGGCGCGGCAGCAACGTCATGGTTGGCCTCGCTGCGGGCCGCCGCCTCGCATGGGCCGGTGCTGTCGCTGCCCTTCGGTGACCCGGACGTCGATGCCCTGACCCGCGGGGCGGCGGGCAAGAACGACGTTGCAGCTGCCCGCGACCTCGGGTTGCGTACGACGACCGAGGTCCTGCGCACAACGCCGAACGAGGCGCTTGCCTGGCCACCGGCAGGCCCGGTCACCCCCGCGGCCACCGACGCTCTCGCCGTCAGCCGCACCAGCGCGTTGGTGCTCGACCCGTCCGCTCTGCCCCCGGAGCAGGTCGCCGGGCCGACGCTCGGTACCCGCGCCCGGCTGCCCCTGTCCTCACTGGGGACACCGCTGACCGGGCTCGTCGTCGACACCAAGCTCTCGGACCTGCTGGCCGGGTCGCCCAGCACCGGCGCGGGAGCGCGGCTGGCCGAGCAGCGCTTCCTCGTCGAGACCGCGATCATCGCCGCCGAACGGCCCAGCAGCCCGCCGCGCACGCTGCTGGTCGCCCCCGCACGCAGGGGCGCCATCGCGGCGGCCGTCGCCACGGCGGGACTGCACGACCTGGGCCGGTTGCCCTGGGTGTGCCCGGTCAGCCTCCCGGCGGTGGCCGCCGCCAGTGAGCGTTGCGCCGGTGAGCCCGCGACCGAGCCGAGCGGGCCGACCGGGCCGATCCCTGAGCGAGGCGCACCGCTCGTCGACAGCCGGACCGAGCTGCCGCAGACCTACCTGTCAGGGGTGGCACAGGACCGGGCCGACGGCGATCAGCTCGTTGACGCGGTGCTCATGCCGAGCGATGCCACCTCGACCTTGAAGGCCTCCTTGCGCCGCGCCGCTGCGCGGGCGGAGTCCAGCGCGTGGCGCACCGATCCGGCCGGCGGCCAGGCGATGGCTGCCCTGCTGCACGACGAGGTCGCCGGCCTGCAGGGCCGCGTGCAGGTGCGCGGCCAACGCCTGCTGCTCACCAGCAGCAAGGGCACCTTGTCGGTCAGCGTCGACAACCTGCTGCCGGTGCCGGTCACGCTGAAGGTCCGCTTCCTGTCAGCCACGGCCACCCTGTCCACCCAGGAGACGCCGGCCTTCGAGGTGCCGGCCGGCACCAGCTACAAGCCGTCGGTGCGCGCCCAGGCAAGACGCTCCGGCCGGTTCGTGGTCTTCGCGCAGCTGATCGACCGCGAGGGCCGGCCCTTCGGCTCGCGGACCGAGATCGACGTACGGTCCACCAGGTACGGCCGGATCGCGCTGGCCGTGACGGGTGTCGGGGCGGGGGTCTTGTTCGTGGCGGCCGGGACGCGCATCGCCCGGCGCGCCCGCAGCTCCGCGACCGTCCCCCCGCACCCCGACCGTGGCGGCAGTTCCCCGGACCGGGCATGACCAGCCTGACCCGGTCGACCCGGACCATGGCGGTCGGCACGCTGGCCTCCCGCGGGACCGGTTTCGTGCGGACCGCGGCGCTGGCCGCCGCACTGGGAGCCCACGGCGCCTCGATCGCCTACAACCTGGCCAACACGGCTCCGAACACCGTCTACGACCTGCTGCTCGGCGGGGTGCTCACGAGTGTCGTCGTACCCCTGCTGGTGCGGGCAGCGAAGCAGGATGGCGACGGCGGCGCGGCCTACGCGCAACGACTGCTGAGCCTCACCGTGCTCGCACTCGGCGCGGCCTCGGTGCTGCTCGTGGTGCTCGCGCCACAGATCGTCGACCTCTACCTCGCTCCCGGAGCCCCTGCGGGCACTCGCGAGCTCGCGGTGGCGTTCGCCCGGTTCTTCCTGCCCCAGGTGCTGTTCTACGGCGCCGGCGCCGTCCTCGGCGGCATCCTCAACACGAGGGGCTCCTTCGCCGCGCCGATGTGGGCGCCGGTGCTCAACAACGTCGTGGTCATCGGGACGGCTGCGGTGTTCCTCCTGCTGCCGGCGACCACCGACCCGACCCGGTCGCTGACCCACGTCCAGGTGCTCGTGCTGGGCATCGGCACCACCCTCGGCGTGATCGCCCAGACCCTTGCGCTGGTGCCGGCCCTTCGCGCGAGCGGCTTCCGGCTGCGCGTGCGCCTGGACCTGCGGGGTACCGGCCTCGGCCACGCCGCCCGGCTGGCCAAGTGGGTCTTCCTCTACGTCGTCGCCAACCAGATCGCCTACCTCGTCGTCGTCCGGCTGTCCTCGGGCCTGCCGGACGGCCGGGGCTACGCGGTCTACGTCTACGCCTACGTGCTGTTCCAGCTGCCGTACGCGGTCGTGGCCGTCAGCGTCATCAGCGCGCTGCTCCCCACCATGAGTCGGGCCGCCGCCGACGAGCGCTACGGCGACCTGCGCGGGCAGCTGTCCACCGGCATGCGGCTGGTCAGCGCGGTGCTGGTTCCGGCGGTCGCCGCCTACGTCGTGCTCGGCCCGGCGGTCGCCACGCTCGTGCTCGGTCACGGGCGCCTCAGCGTGGACGATGCCCGCTACATCGGTCAGACCCTCGGGGTGCTGTCGCTGGGTCTGCTGCCCTTCAGCGCCTTCCAGCTCCAGCTGCGCGCCTTCTACGCCCTGGACGACACCCGTACGCCGACGCTGGTCAACCTGGGCGCTACCGCAGTCAACCTGGCCCTGGACCTGCTGGCCGTGCTCGTGCTGCCGCCGGACCAGCAGGTGCTGGGCCTGGCCGGCGCGTACGCCGCGTCCTACGCCGTGGGTCTGGTCCTGTCCTCGCGACTGCTCGCCCGCCGGCTGGGCGGCCTGGACGGCGCCCGGGTCCTGCGTACGGCGGTGCGCTGTGTGGCGGCCGTGCTGGTACCCGCCCTGCTGGCACTGACGGCGCAGCTCGCGGTCACCGCGCTGCTCGGCAGGGGCACGGGCGCCGCTGTCGCCGCCCTGCTGACCGGCGGCGCCCTGCTGGCCGTGGGCTACCTGATTGGTGTGCGGTGCCTGCGGGTGCGCGAGGTCGACGAGGTCGTCGGACCGCTGCTGCGCCGCGTCGGTCTGGGCCCGCGGCTCAAGCCGGGCTGAGGACGCGCCGAGCCCCTTAAGAACGGAAGTGCGAGGGGTGGAGGTGACGGTGCAGATGGCGCAGGACGACACCGGCGCCATCGTGCTGGGCTGGCTGACCAAGCTCGTGGTCGGCCTGGGCGTCCTGGGGCTGTTGAGCTTCGACGGCATCGCGCTTGTCCGCACCGACTTCTCCGCCGCCGACCAGGCCGGCACTGCCGCCTCGGCGGCCGCCGACGCCTACAAGAGCTCCCACGACGTGCAGGTGAGCTACGACGCGGCACTGGCCGCCGTCGCCGCAGACGGCGACAGCATCGAGACCCACACCTTCGTGGTCGGACCGACCGGCTCGGTCTCGCTGGTTCTGCACCGCACGGCCGCCACCTTGTGGATGAAAAACATCGGTCCGCTCAAAGGCTGGACCGATGTCAGCGCCAAGGGCGAGGGGTCGCCGGCGTCATGAGGTTCTCCTGCCGCCCGGTCGCCGGGGCGTGGGCGACCGCGGCCCTGGTGACGGCCGCCCTGATTCCGGCCGTCCTGATCCCCGCCGCCCTGGCAGCGCCCGCAGCGCCGCGCACCGACGTGGTCGGGGACGCACGCCAGCAGGCCGCTGATCTGCGCCTGCGCGTCGACGCCCTGCAGCTACAGGCCGAGCAGGCCAGCGAGAACTACGACGCCGCGTACGACGCGTTGGGGCGGGCCGTGACCGCGCACGTGGCCGCCGAGCGACAGCTCGATGTCGCCCGGGCCAGTGCGGACGCCACCGACGGACAGGCCGGCCGCCGGGTCCGCGCCCTGTACATGGCCGGCGGCGGCACGGGCCTGTACGCCAGCGTCTTGAACAGCGGCGACCTGCCGGACGCCCTACGCCGCCTGCACCAGGTCGACGCCGTCCTGGTCGGCGACCACCGAGCCGCTGCCGACGCCGGTCAGGCCTTCGCGCAGCGGCGGACGGCCGACGCCCACCTGCAGGCCGCAGCGCTGACCGCCGTCCGGCTACAGCGCACGGTCGCGGACCGGGCCGACGTCGTGCGTGCCCTGCTGGCACAGACCGATGCACTGATGGCCCACGCGGACGCCCGGGTGGTCGCGCTGGCAGCACAGCAGCGCCTCGACGAGCAGGCTGCCGCTGCCCGCCGGGCGGCCATCGTCCTGGCCGCCGCTCAGGCCCGGGCGGCTGCTGCACTCACAGCGTCGCAAGCCCGCGCGGCCGCTGCACTCACAGCGGCCCAGGCGCGGGCAGCTGCTTCCTCAGCCGTCCCCCAGGCCCGCGGCGAGCGGCAGCGCGGGGTGGCCTCCAACCCCGGCTCGCTGTTGCCGGCCACCGATCCGACCGCCCCTGGCCCGGCAGCGACCTCCCCCGGCCCGGCATCGACCGCATCGGTCGCCGCCGTCCTCGACTTCGCCCGCGCGCAGCTCGGCAAGCCCTACGTCTGGGGCGCCACCGGGCCGGACTCCTACGACTGCTCGGGGCTCACGCAGGCGGCGTACGCCGTCGCCGGTGCGCGCTTGCCGCGGGTGGCCCAGGACCAGTGGTTTGCCGGGCCACACGTCGAGCTCGGCGAGCTGCAGCCGGGCGACCTGCTGTTCTGGGCGAGCGACACGTCCGCGCCCGCGACGATCCACCATGTGGCCCTCTACCTGGGCGGCGGCCAGATCCTCGCTGCACCGCACACCGGCGACGTCGTCAAGATCGAGCCGCTCTACCTCAACGGCTACATCGGGGCGGTACGGCCGACACCGGGCCATTAGCAGTACCGGGCCATTAGCCCTGCCAGGCGGCCGGCCGCATCCCGCTGCACCCCCCCGCCCGCCCCTACGATGAGGGGGACCAGACCGGCTAGATCAACACCCGTACCGGGAGAACTGCCCGTGCCATCGCTGTCAGCTCCGCCGCTCGCCGAGCAGGACGTGCTGGCGCAGCGATACCGCCTGCTGGCGCCCTTGACCAGCGGAGGGCCGGCCGTGCTCTGGCGCGCTGCGGACGAAGTCCTCGCCCGTGACGTGGCCGTGAAGGTGCTGGACCCCGGCGCGGCCGGCGCACGCGCGCCGTTCCTGGACGCGGCGGTACGCGCCGGAGCGCTCGCCCACCCGGGCCTGGCCAAGACCTACGACGCGGCCGTCGAGGAGCGTGGCCCGTCGAGCGCGGTCTATGTCATCAACGAGTGGGTGGACGGACGGCCGCTCGCCGAGGTCCTGCGGGACGGCCCCTTGGACCCGGTCGAGGCCGTCGGGCTCCTGCGCCAGGCGGCCGACGCCCTGTCCGCTGCGCACGCCCGGGGGGTGCCCCATGGGCGACTGCACCCCGGGAACGTCCTGATCACCTCCGCCGGCCGGGTCCGCCTGACCGACACCTGCGTGGCCGCGGCCGTGCACGGCGCGCCGGTCGGTGGCGCGACCCCGCAGGCCGTCCGGGACGACACGCGCGACCTGGCGGCCGTGCTGTACGCCCTGCTGACCGGCGGCTGGCCGGGCGGCGCGACGCCGCAGCCGTCCGGCGGCCTGCCGGCCGCGCCCCGTCAGGACGTCGGGGAGTACAGCGCGCGGCAGGTCCGGGCAGGTGTACCGCGCTCCCTGGACCTGGTGGTCGGGCGTGGGCTGCACCCGGACCGTCACCCGGGTACGTCCGTGCTAGCTACCCCTGCCGCCCTGGCCGCTGCCGCCGAGCAGGCGGCCGAGCAGGTGCGCGAGGCACAGGAGGCGGCCGCGGCGCCCCGGCCGCCCTCTCGGCTGCGGCGAACCGCGCCCTGGGCCGCCGTTCTCGCCGTGCTCCTGGCGGTCGGTACGGGGGGCTGGCTGCTCGGACTGGCTGTCGGCGAGGTGCCCCGGCGCGCGAACAGCGTCGAACCGGTCCTGAGCACCTCCTCACCGGCGTCCCCCGAGGCGGGGGCCGCCCCCACTCCCGGACCGATGATCGACCTGACCCGGCTGCCCGTGCGCGACTTCGATCCCGCCCCCGGCGACGGACAGGAGTCACCCGACAAGGTGCGCAACGCCGTCGACCAGGACCCCTCCACCGCCTGGGTGACCGACCGGTACAGCACCTCGCGGTTCGGTGGCCTCAAGACCGGTGTCGGTCTGCTCGTGGACCTGGGCGCCCCGACCGCGGTGAGCAGCGTCCAGGTGCAGCTTGCCGTCGCCGGAGCCGGTGTGGAGCTGCGCGCTGCCGACAGCCCCGGAGCAACCGCTGACGGCTTCCGGCTGCTCGCGCAGGCAGCCGACGCCGGTCAGCTCACCACGCTGCGGCCGCCGCCCGGTGAGCGGGCCCGCTACTGGCTGGTCTGGCTCACCTCGTTGCCCCAGCAGGGCAGCGGCTACCGCGAGGGTGTGTCGGAGTTGCGTTTCAACTGACCGGCGCGCATGGGCGCCGGCCTCGCTACGGTGCGGCCGTGAGCAGACCGGACGGTGACCTGCAGGACAGGGCGATGCTCGCAGCCCATCTTGCCGGCACCGCGGGCGCGTTCGACGAGCTGGTCCGGCGGCACCAGGACCGGCTGTACGCCGTGGCCGTCCGCACCTGCGGCGACCGCGAACAGGCCGCGGATGCCCTGCAGGACGCGCTGGTATCGGCCCTGCGCTCGGCCGCGTCCTACCGCGGCGAGGCCAGGGTCACCACCTGGCTGCACCGGATCGTGGTCAATGCCTGCCTCGACCTGGCCCGGCGACGGGCGGCTCGCCCGACCACCGCTCTGCCATTGCAGCTGCCGGCCGATCCCCGCGACCTGCTCGGCGAGCGGGAGTCGGCATTGGTTGTCGAGGCGGCCCTGCAGGCGTTGCCGCAGGACCAGCGAGTGGCCGTCGTCCTGGTGCACCTGCAGGGCTTCAGCGTCGAGGAGGCCTCCGCGGTGCTCGGGGTTCCCTCCGGGACGGTCAAGAGCCGCTGCTCGCGCGGTCGGGCCCGGCTGGCCGTGACGCTCGGGCACCTGCGGAACCCGGACCAGGTGCCGGGCGTCCTACCCCGGGTCCATGACCACCCCGGGCTCGGCGCCCCGTCCGGTCCGCCGCTGACCGACACGGAAGGACAGGGCGCGTGAACCACCTCGACCTCGACGCACTCGCCGACCTGCTCGTCGGCGAGGGCAACCCCCGCGACGTCGAGCACCTGCGTTCGTGTACCACCTGCGCCCGTCAGCTCACCGACCTCGAAGCCGCTCAGGCACCGGTGGACGCCTCGTTGGCCGCACTGCCGCCACTGGCCGTCCCGGCCCCCCTGGCTGCACAGCTGACTGCCGGCGACGCAGCCACCGGCCGGACGGCCGGGTCCAACGTCCTCCCGCTGGCCCCCGCCCGGCGCGCGACGGGCGCCAGGCGGCGGGAGCCGCGTGGGCGCCCCCCGTGGCGGGCCGTCACCGGCATCGCCGCCGCGATCGTGCTGGTGTCCGGTGGCGCCGCGCTGCTGATCCGTTCCGACCACCATCTTTCGGCGTCCTCCGCAAAGTCCAGTGGCGCCTCGCTCGCCCGGGCGCCAGAAGTTCGCCGCCTCGCCACGGGCACCAGCTACACCGCCGCGACTCTCGCGATCGAACTGCCGTCGCTGCTCGTCCCGGCGCAGGCCGGCTCGGTGCAGTCCGGCCCGGGTCCGGCCAGCTCCCGGGCCACGTCCCAGGCCGGCGCGGGTGCGACCCCGGCCGCCGGCACCGTTCCCGCCGAGCTCGCGCCGCTGCAGGGCACGTCAGCCCTGGCGGCCTGCCTGTCCGCCCTGACCCCGGCCGATCAGCCCGGGCTGCCGCTCGCCGTCGATTACGCCCGCTATGGCGGCAAGCCAGCGCTGGTCGTCGTACTGCCCTCGGCCAGGCCCGGCAAGCTTGACGTGTACGTCGTCGGGCCGAACTGCACGGCCACCGATGCCGACGTCATCTACTTCACGCGTCTGGCGCAGCCGTGACCGTCCGCCTGCGGGGAGGCAGCGTCCACAGCAGCACCCCCGCGATGCTCGCCGCGTACGGAAGTAATACGCCGGGGCCGAGCGGCAGATTTGTGTAGGCGTCCTCGTCGACGAAGGAGAACGCCGTACCGAGCAGGGCGTAGACGCACGCAAGGAGTCGGACGAGCAGGCCGGTGCGGCCCGACCCGTCGGTGCCTGCGGCCCGGGTGGCGGACGCGCCGCAGGCGACGCCGAGCAGTGCCGGCGAGATGTCGCTGAAGAAGGTCGACCCGACGTACTCGCTCGTGACCTTGCCCGCCACCAGGGCTGCCACGGTCGCCGCCAGCGCCGCCCGTACGTACCGCTCGAGCTCGCCCGGCTTGGCTGGAACGCCGGTGTCCGCTGTCTCCGCCGAGCCACCGCAGGCCGGGCAGCCGCCACCGTGCTCGGGGGTCGTCGCGGCATCGGCCCCGCACCGCGGCCGCCGACAGACCGGGCAGCGATCGACCGCAGGACGGGCCGGGTGCACCGAGCAGCGAGCGCGTACGCGGGCCGGGACGGTCATGCGAGGAGCCTGCCACCGCTACGCCGACGCCGGAGGGGCGCTGATACCGGCAAGCGGGAAGGCGCTCCCCACCATGATGGTTGGAAGGAACACACCGACAGGAAGGCCAGCCGTGAGCAGCCCGAAGATCCACAACGCGATCGTGATCGGGTCCGGCCCGACCGGGTACACCGCCGCGATCTACCTGGCCCGGGCCGCCCTCGCGCCGCTGGTGTTCGAGGGTGCGGTCACCGCCGGGGGCGCGCTGATGAACACCACCGACGTCGAAAACTTCCCCGGGTTCCCCGACGGGGTCATGGGCCCGGAGCTCATGGACCACCTGCGCAGCCAGGCAGAGCGGTTCGGCTCGCAGTTCATCACCGATGACGTCACCGCGGTCGACCTCTCGGCCAGTCCGAAGGTCGTCACCTCCGGCGGTCAGACCCACCTCGCGCAGACCGTCGTACTGGCCATGGGCTCGGGCTACCGCGAACTCGGGGTACCCGGCGAGAAAGAGCTGTCCGGTCACGGGGTCTCCTGGTGCGCGACCTGCGACGGGTTCTTCTTCCGCGACCAGGACATCGCCGTGGTCGGCGGCGGCGACAGCGCACTGGAGGAGGCGACCTTCCTGACCCGCTTCGCCCGCAGCGTCACCCTGGTGCACCGCCGGGACACCCTCCGGGCCAGCAAGATCATGCAGGAGCGCGCCTTCAGCAACGACAAGCTCCGCTTCGCCTGGGACAGCGAGGTCGTCTCGGCCGACGGCGACGGCAAGCTCACCGGGGTCACCCTGCGCAATCTCAAGACCGGCGTGCAGTCCGAGTTGGCCGTGACCGGCCTGTTCATCGCCATCGGGCACGATCCACGTTCGGAGCTGGTCAAGGGCCAGGTGGACGTGGACGACGACGGCTACGTCGTCGTCGAGGCGCACGGGACGCGCACCAACGTGCCAGGGGTGTTTGCGGCCGGGGACCTGGTGGACCACACCTACCGCCAGGCCATAACCGCTGCAGGCACCGGCTGCCAGGCCGCTCTGGACGCCGAGCGCTGGCTCGCCGCGCACGAGCTGGAGCGGCCAGACGACGCAGCCGACCAGACCACAGCCGACCAGACCACGGCAGACCAGGCCGACACCGCGAGCGTCTGAGCGGCGCTAGGAATGCCCCCTCCCGGGCGCCTGTTCCACTGCTTGCCGACTCATCGAATTCAAGGAGCACCCCGTGGGCGCCAACACCCAGACCACCACCGACGCGACGTTCAGCACCGACGTCCTGCAGAGCGAGAAGCCGGTCCTCGTCGACTTCTGGGCGGAGTGGTGCGGCCCGTGCAAGATGGTCGCTCCCGTCCTGGAGGAGATCGCCGGCGAGAACACCGAGAAGCTCAGCGTCGTCAAGCTCAACATCGACGAGAACCCCGGTGTCGCCCGGGACTACCAGATCATGAGCATCCCGACGATGGCCGTGTTCCAGGGCGGCAAGATCGTCAAGTCGATCGTGGGCGCGAAGCCCAAGGCGGCGATCCTCAAGGACCTCGAGGCCTACCTCTAGGGGCATCCGCTCGAACAGCACAGGTCCAGCAGGACAGCTCCAGCAGTTCAGCCAGCAAGCGACAGGCCGGGTCCCGCGGGGCCCGGCCTTCGCCGTCCGTAGGGGTGCGCGCCCGTACAGTGGCACCACCCGCCGCCCGTCCCGGAAGGTCCCGCCGTGCAGCAGTACCGCCTCGGCGACGACGGCGCCGCCGTAGCCGAGGTGCAGGCGATCCTCGTCCAGCTAGGGTCGTTGAGCTCACTGCCCAGCACGCCGATCTTCGACGAGGCCACCGATCTGGCCGTACGGGCGTTCCAGCAGCAGCGGGGTGTGTCGGTCGACGGGATCGTCGGACGCGAGACCTACGCGGCGCTGCAGGCGGCCCGCCTGACTCTCGGCGACCGGCTGCTGTCCCTGGCCGGGCGGCGCTACGTCGGAGACGACGTGGCCGTACTGCAGGAGCGGTTGCTCGAGCTGGGCTTCGACGCCGGTCGGGTCGATGGGGTCTTCGGGCAGCGCACCGAGGCAGCGCTGAGCGGTTTCCAGCGGGAGTACGGCCTCGTGGGTGACGGCGTGTGCGGCCCCACCACGCTACGAGCCCTGAAGCAGCTCGGCCGGCTCGTCGTCGGCGGCCGGCCGCACGCGCTGCGGGAGACGGAGGTGCTGTACCGGTCCGGCGCAGCCCTGGCCGGCAAGGTCGTCGTGCTCGACCCGGGCCACGGCGGCCGGGACAGCGGGGCCCGCGGGCATGGTCTGACCGAGGCCGACGTCGTGTTCGACCTGGCCGCTCGCCTTGAGGGCCGCTTGGCCGCCGTCGGCGTACGCGTCCTGCTGACCCGGGGGTCCGAGAGCTGCCCGAGCGACGCCGAGCGCGCAGCGTTCGCCAACACCGCACGGGCCGACCTGGTCGTGAGCCTGCACGTGGACCGGGCCGCCTCGCCGCAGCCGCAGGGGGTCGCGAGCTACCACTTCGGCACCGGCACCGGGGCGACCTCGACGGTCGGTGAGCAGCTGGCCTCGTTCGTCCAGCGCGAGGTCGTGGCCCGTACGGATCTGCTGGACTGCCAGGTGCATGCCAAGACCTGGGAGCTGCTGCGCCTGACCCGGATGCCGGTGGTACGCCTCGAGCTGGGCTACCTCAGCTCGCCCAGCGACGCCGCCCGGCTGGGCGAGCCGGCGCTTCGGGACACGGTCGCCGAGGCCCTGCTGGTGGCGATCCAGCGGCTCTACCTGCCCGCCGACCTGGACCCGCCGACCGGCGTACTCCGCCTCCCGGACCTCGCCCAGCTCTAGTCCGACGTGACGGGGTCAGACGGGGCGCAGGAGCGGGTCGGGCGACATCGATCCGAGCAGGCGCTCCAGGGCCACTTCGACGTCCTCGCGCCAGGACACGGCGGTCTTGAGCTCCAGCCGCAGCCGCGGGTAGTGGTGGTGCGGCCGCACGGTCTTGAAGCCCACGGCCAGCAGGTGCTCGGCCGGTAGCACACACGCCGGCGCCTGCCACTTCAGGTCGCCGAAGGCCTCGATCGCGCGCACCCCGCGCCGGATGAGGTCCTTGGCCACGGACTGGACCAGCATCCGCCCGAGACCACCACCGGTGAACTCCGGCAGGACGTGCCCGGTCATGAGCAGTACGGAGTCGGCGCTCACCGGCGAGGTCGGGAACGCGATCGAGCGCGGGACGTACGCCGGTGGGGCGAACGTCACGAAGCCGGCCGGCACACTGTCGACGTAGGCGATCTTGCCGCAGCTGCCCCACTCGAGCAGCGTCGCCGAGACCCACGACTCCTTCTCGAACGCGGTGTCCCCCGCCTGCTCGGCGCGGCCGAGTGCGACGGGGTCGAGCTCCCAGAACACGCACCGCCGGCACCGCCCGGGCAGGTCGTCGAGGTTGTCCAGGGTGATGTTGACGACCCGCCGGCTCATGGGCGGCGCGGGGCGCGGAGCAGGCCGGCGAGCCAGCCCCCGGCCATTCCCAACAGCACGCCGAGGCCGGCCAGGGCGAGGGCGCGCGGACGCGCGGCGAGGGCCACGTGACCAGGGTAACGAGGCCCGGCACGAGCGCGAAGGCTTGCCGTGGTGCCCCGGTACCCTGGGGGCATGGCCGGGGTGACGTTCGACGCCTTCACCGACCGCTACGCCGCGCGCACCGCCGGTATGACGACCTCCGAGATCCGGGCGCTGTTCGCCGTCGCGAGCCGGCCCGAGGTGGTCTCGCTGGCCGGCGGCATGCCCTTCACCACCGCGCTGCCGCTGGACTCGGTCGGCAAGCTGCTGTCGGACCTGCTGGCGACCCGCGGCGCGGAGGCCCTGCAGTACGGCTCAGGTCAGGGCGATCCTGCTTTGCGGGCGCTGATCTGCGACGTGATGGCCCTGGAGGGCATCCAGGCCTCCCCGGACGACATCGTGGTCACGGTCGGGTCGCAGCAGGCACTGGACTTGGTGACCCGGATCTTCTGCGACCCGGGTGACGTGGTGCTCGCCGAGGCCCCGTCGTACGTCGGGGCGCTCGGGACCTTCGCGGCCTTCCAGGCCGAGGTCGTGCACGTGGCCATGGACGACGACGGGCTGGTGCCCGAGGCCCTGCGGGAGGCGATCGCGGCCTGCGCCCGGGCCGGCAAGCGGGTGAAGTTCCTCTACACGATCCCGAACTTCCACAACCCGGCCGGCACGTCGCTGTCCGACGCCCGGCGGGACGAGGTGCTAGCGATCTGCCAGCGGGCCGGGCTGCTCGTCCTGGAGGACAACCCGTACGGCCTGCTGGGGTTCGACGGGCCACCAACGCCGGCGCTCCGGGCCCGCGGCGCCGACGAGGACGTCATCTACCTCGGCTCGTTCAGCAAGACCTTCGCCCCGGGGCTGCGCGTCGGCTGGGTGCTCGCTCCGCATGCGGTACGCGAGAAGCTGGTGCTGGCCAGCGAGGCGTCGGTGCTGTGCCCACCGGGGCTGAATCAGATGGCGGTCGTGGAGTACCTGTCGACCCAGGACTGGCAGGGCCAGGTCGAGGTGTTCAAGGGCATCTACCGCGAGCGGCGGGACGCACTGCTCGACGCGCTCACCTCGCTCATGGCCGCCGGCGCCACCTGGACCAAGCCGGCCGGCGGCTTCTACGTCTGGCTCACCCTGCCCGCCGGCCTGGACGCCAAGGTGATGCAGCCGCGCGCGCTGACGGCCCGCGTCGCCTACGTCCCGGGTATCGGCTTCTACGCCGATGGTCAGGGTCGCCGGGAGCTGCGCCTGTCCTACTGCTTCCCCGAGCCGGAGCGGATCCGCGAAGGCGTACGGCGCCTGGCCGGTGTCGTGGAGGCCGAGCTGGACCTGCTGGCGACCTTCGGGCCCACCCAGCGCCCCTCCCGCAGCGCCTGCTCGACCCCCGGCCCCGACGTCCGGTAGCCGTCCCTGGGCAGTGGTACCGACCCCTCCGTCAGGACTGCTCGTCGGGTCCCTGCACGATGGCGGCGATGCGCTGCAGGTCCTCCAGCGTGGCGAACTCGATCGTGAGCCGACCCCGCGAGCGACCGACATCGACCCGGACCCGCGTCTCGAGCCGGTCCGACAGGCTCTGGGCAACCTCGCTGGCCTGTTCCGGCACCAGTCGCTTGCCCCGCGCCGCCCGGGGCGAGCGCGGCTCGTCCTGGACCAGGACCGAGACAGCCTCCTCGGCCGCGCGCACGCTCATGCCCTCGGCCACGATGCGGGTCGCCATGGCCTCCTGCGCCTGCTCGTCCGGCAGCCCCAGCACCGCCCGGGCGTGACCGGCGGACAGGACCCCTGCGGCCACCCGCCGCTGCACGGCCGACGGCAGCTGCAGCAACCGCAGGGTGTTGGAGATCTGCGGACGGGAGCGGCCGATCCGCCGCGCGAGCTCCTCGTGCGTGGCCGCGAAGTCCTCGAGCAGCTGCGCGTACGCGGCCGCCTCCTCCAGTGGGTTGAGCTGGCTGCGGTGCAGGTTCTCCAGCAGGGCGTCGCGCAGCATGGCGTCGTCGCCGGTCTCCCGGATGATCGCCGGGACCGCCTCCAGCCCGGCCTCCCGGGCGGCCCGCCAGCGCCGCTCGCCCATGACGAGCTCGTACCGGTCGTCGCCAAGGGGACGTACGACGACGGGCTGCAGCAGGCCGACCTCGCGGATCGAGTGGGCCAGCTCGGCCAGGTCGTCCGCGTCGAAAGCGGTCCGCGGCTGCGACCGGTTGGCGCTGATGGACTCCAGCGGCAATGCGGCGAAACGGGCCCCGGCGACCGGTCCGGGAACGGTCGCCGACGACTCGTCCTGCGACCCGAGGTCCGTCGGCTCGGCCGGGGCGACCGGCGGCGGACCGGACGGGATCAGTGCTCCCAGACCTCGCCCGAGCCCGCCACGCTTACCCGACGGCGTCGTCACAGGGCAGCCCCGCGCTCGGCGAGCTCCCGGGCAGCATCGACGTAGGCGGCAGCTCCCCGGGAGACAGGGTCGTAGGTGACGACGGACTGCCCGTAGCCGGGCGCCTCGGACACCCGCACGCTGCGCGGGATCGTCGTGGTGAGCACCACCTCACCAAAGTGTGTGCGTACCTCGTCCACGACCTGGTCGGCCAGCCGCGTCCGGGCGTCGTACATGGTGAGCAGGATCGTCGACACCTCCAGCGCCGGGTTCAGGTGCGCCTTGACCATGTCCACGCTGCGCAGGAGCTGCCCGAGCCCCTCCAGGGCGTAGTACTCACATTGGATCGGGATCAGGACCTCCTGGGTCGCCACCATCGCGTTCACGGTCAGCAGGCCCAGTGAGGGTGGACAGTCCACCAGCACGTAGTCCACGTCGGCGCCTGGTCCATCGCAGTACGCCGACACGGCCCGCTGCAGGCGCGACTCCCTGGCCACCACGCTCACCAGCTCGATCTCGGCACCGGCAAGGTCGATCGAGGCCGGCACGCACCGCAACCCGGGGACCTGCGGTGCCTGCTGGACGACGTCGGCGATCGGCACCGAGTCGATCAGCACGTCATAGACGCCCGGCACCCCGCTCTGGTGCTCGACGCCGAGGGCCGTGCTCGCATTGCCCTGCGGATCGAGGTCGACGACCAGGACCGTACGTCCGTGCAGCGCCAGCGCGACCGCGAGGTTCACCGTGCTGGTCGTCTTGCCCACGCCGCCCTTCTGGTTCGCCACCGTGATGATCCGGCGCCGGCTCGGGCGCGGGAAGACCTCCTGCGCCGCACGGCTGCGCACCGCCGCTGCCGCCTGTCTTCCGATCGGCGTGTCGTCGAGCTCCTCGTGCAGGGCTGCGCGCAGGCGGGCCGCCGGCTCGACCTCGACCGGCTCCGTCCTGTCCGGCTCGATCTCGACCGGCACCGGCTCGGTCTGGTCGGGCTCGGTCTGGTCGGGCTCGGTCTGGTCGGGCTCGGTCCTGTCCGGCTCGGTCCTGTCCGGCTCGGTTTGGACCGGCTCGGTTTGGACCGGCTCGGGTTGCTCGACCGGCTCCGTCCTGTCCGGCTGCTCGACCGGCTCGACCGGCTCACGGCTCGTCCGGGGCCGCCAGCGGAACCTCACCGACGGTCCTGCCGCTTGCTCGTGGCCGAGATCCCCCCGAGCCGAGCGTTCGACGTCTGAGGGGCGGCGGCGCGGGTGGCCAGTACCACGCGCGCACGGGTGGACAGCGCAACGGAGCCGACCTGGACCACCTCAGCGGCGCTGGCGCCCGCCCGGCGCAGGACCGGCAGGGCTGCGTCGAGTTCGGCCTGTGCCTGCTCGCCCTTGAGCGCCAGCAGCCGGCCTCCCGGGCGGAGCAGGGGCATCGCCCAGCCGCTCAGCTTCTCCAACGGCGCGACGGCGCGCGCAGTCACGACGTCGACCTCGACGCTGCCATGCAGTTCCTCGGCACGCGCCCGGCGGACCACGACGGTACGCAGCCCGAGCAGCTGGACGGCTCCGCAAAGGAACGCCGCCCGGCGCTGCAGGGGCTCAACGAGCACAACCTGCACATCTGGGCGGTACAACGCGAGGACCAGCCCGGGCAGCCCAGCACCGGAGCCGAGGTCGAGCACGACCGAGCCCGCGTCGATCAGCTCGGCGACGCCCACGCAGTTCAGCAGGTGCCGCTCCCACAACCGAGGCGCCTCACGGGGACCCAGCAGGCCGCGCTCCACGCCGGGACCCGCGAGCAGCGCCGCGTACGCCTCCAGGCGTGGCAGTGCCTGCCCGAAGACCTCGCCGGCCGGCGGCGGGGCGGTCAGGACAGCGGCGGTCAAGAGCTGGTGTCGGGCAGCACCACGACGCGGCGCTCCGGCTCCACGCCCTCTGATTCGCTGTGCACCCCGTCAACCGCGGCTACGGCGTCGTGCACGATCTTGCGCTCGAAGGGTGTCATCGGGGCGAGCGAGACCGGCGCGCCGCTGTCCCGCGCACGTTCCGCGGCGCGGGCACCGGTCGCGGTGAGCTCGACCCTGCGCTGCGCGCGGTAGCCACCGATGTCGAGCATCAGCCGGCTGCGTACCCCGGTCTGCTGCACCACGGCCAACCGGGTGAGTTCCTGCAGCGCCTCCAGGGTCTGCCCGCCGCTGCCGACCAGAGCCGACAAGCCCTCGCCCACGATGGCGACGACGGCCCGCTCTCCCTCGACGTCCATGTCGATGTCGCCGTCGACGTCGGCGATGTCGAGCAGCCGCTCGAGGTAGTCGCCGGCGATGTCGCCCTCCTGCACGAGCAAGTCGGGTCCCTGCGCGGCGGGGCTGTCGGTGCTGGTCTCGGTCACGACGGTGAGGTCCTGTCTGTTCAGATGCGGTGTACGGGCTCGACGGCCCGGTGATCCGGGAGCCGGCTCATGCGCAGATTCCCGGGCCGGCCGCGGGGCTGGCTAGCGCCGGCCCCCGCGGCGGTTGGCGCTCTTGCGCTTCCGGCTGCCCGACGGCCGCCGGTCGATGGGGGCTGAACCCGCGCCCGCCGCCGGAGGGGCGGCGGTCGTGACGCTGCGGGCCGGCGCGGCGCCCCCAGTCTCAACCGCTCCCCGAGGCGCGGCCACACCACGCGACGGAGCTGCGGTGATGACCGCGCTGGAACTCTTGCTTACGCTCTGTTTGAGCTGACTCGAGGCGGGCTGACCGGACTTCGTCAGGCTCGGCTTGGGCGGTCCCTGCTTGGGCGCTCCCGGCTTGGGCTGAGGGCTCGACTCCTGGCTCGGCGCCACGGCGGCGGCACCAGGCTTACGTGCGAACCGGCTGCCCAACGAGACTCCAGCCGGCACCAGGGCGCCGGCGACGACGGGCGGCATCCGCTTGATGACCCAGGCCTGCTGGCCCATCGACCACAGGTTCGTTGTCAGCCAGTACAGCAGCACCCCGACGGGGAAGCTGAAACCGAAGAACGCAAAAGACAACGGCAGGACGTACAGCAGGACCTTCTGCACCTGGGCCTGCTGAGCGTCGCCGGGGGTGTTGCGGGCCATCATCTGGCGCTGCGTGTAGAACGTCGATGCGCCCATGATAACAATCATGAGAGCAGAGACGATCTTGACGGTGGTGCCGTTGCCGTCCAGCTGACGCAGCAGGTCGGCCGAGCTGTTGAACGCAGCCGACACCGGAGCGCCGAACACCTTGGCGTGCGAGCCCTGGCGCAGCAGCTCAGCAGACAGGCCGTACTTGGGATGGAAGTTGCCGCCGCCGTCGGGCTTGAACTCGCGGATCGTGGTGAACAGCGCGAAGAACACCGGTAACTGCAGGACCAGCGGCAGGCACCCGGAGATCGGGTTCGCCCCGTGGTCCTTGTAGAGCTTCATCAGCTCGGTGTTGAGGGTTTCCCGGTCGCCCTTGTGTTTGGCCTGCAGGGCCTTGATCTTTGGCGCGAGCTCCTGCATCCGGCGCTGGGACTTGATCTGCTTGACGAACAGCGGGAACAGCAGCAGGCGAACCGCCACCGTGAGCAGCACGATCGACAGCCCCCAGGCAGGCCCGCTGCTCGGCGACAGGAACGTCGACAGGCCGGCGTGGATCTGTTTGAGCACCAGGGCCACCGGCGTGGCGAGGACGTCGAACACACTCACGGCATGGCTCCTGCACGGCGGGACGTACGACGGGCGTGCTTCGGACGGAGGTCGGGGTCGGGCTCCATGGTCGCAGAACGTTCGGCGGGCGGTGGACGTCCCGGTGAGGCAGGCACCGGGTCGTGACCGCCGGGGTGGAACGGGTGGCACCGCGCGATCCGGCGCAGCGTCAGCCAAGAGCCGCGGCCTGCCCCGTGCTGGACCAGCGCCTGAGCGGCGTACGCGCTGCAGGTCGGGGCGAACCGGCAGCGCGGACCCAGCAGGGGGCTGATCCAGCTGCGGTAGCCGGCGATGACCCGAAGAAGTAGGCGTACCGCACGGGCCGGCTGTCCGGCCGTCACGTGGGCACCTCCACGATCCGGGCCAGCGCCGCGTCCAAGTCCGCGGCGAGTGCTCTTGCGGTGGCCGACGCGGCAGCGGGCGCGGCGCGGACGACCAAGAGGCTGCCGACGGGCAGTGCGTCGAGCCGGTCGCGCAGGACATGCCGCAACTGCCGGGCGACCCGGTGCCGGACAACCGAACCACCGACCGCCTTGCTCACCACCAACCCGGCCCGGACCGGACAGGTGGCCGACGAACTATCGAGCAGGTACACGGTGAGCAGGCGGCGCGATGACCTGCGGCCACATCGCACGACCTCGGTGAACTCGGCCCGCGCCCGGAGGCGGTGAACGGCTGGCAGCACCCCGGGCGGCGGGTCAGGCCGACAACTCGGCGCGACCCTTGCGCCGGCGCCCGGCAAGGATGGCGCGACCGGCCCGGGTGCTCATGCGCAGCCGGAAACCATGCGTCTTGGCCCGGCGACGGTTGTTCGGTTGGAAAGTGCGCTTGCTCACGGGTAAGGCTCCAGGGACAGCGGGCTGGGCGCGGGACGTCTGATGGCCGGATCGGACCCAGACCACTCCACGGTACGGATGAGGCCGGGACCGGTCAAACATCAGGCGGCGCCGGGCCTGGTGCGGACGGTGCCTGTGGACAACCGCTTGCCCGGGGTGGGAGCTGCTGTTAGCGTCCCGGGCCAGCGATCCGCCTCGCACGGTCTGGGCCACTGTCCGCCGAGGCGCTGCCAGCGGAGGTTCACGGTCGCCGGCGAGTTCTCCACAGCCTGTGGATACACGTGTGGACACGCCCTGGCACGGCTGCGCCCCGCGGCGTAGTCCCGCCCGAAGTGGCGGCCGTCAGAACGACGACCGCGAGTCCGACGAGCCCGAGGATTGCTGTGACTGACGACCCACCAGGACCGGCCAGCACCCCGCTGGACGGTGCCGGCCAGCCGAAGGGCGACGGTAGGAGCCGGCCGGAGGGCTCGGTCGTCCAGTGGGAGATCGAACACGTGTGGGCGCAGGCCCTGGACAGCCTCGCCGACGGAGTGCTGTCGCCGGGTCAACGGGCCTGGGTGCGCCAGACCCGACCGCTGGGTCTGGTGGAGGACACCGCGCTGCTCGCCGCGCCGAACGAGTTCGTCAAGGAAGTTCTGGAAAGCCGGCTGCGTCCCGTGGTCGCCGGTGCGCTGTCGGCAGCGTACGGGCGCGAGATCAGCATCGCGGTCACGGTCCAGCCGTTGGAGAGTGGTTCGACCTACCCCGACCAGGCGTTGCTGGAGGACCCGGACACCCGGGCCCTGCCGGGGACCGGGCGGGACCGGGACGGTGCGAGCCCCTTCGACGTCCTGCCGCGCTCCGGCGGGCGGGACGTGCGCCCGGCCGAGCCGGCCCGGCTGAACCCGAAGTACACCTTCGAGACATTCGTCATCGGGGCGAGCAACCGCTTTGCGCACGCCGCCGCCGTCGCCGTTGCTGAGGCGCCCGCCAAGGCCTACAACCCGCTGTTCATTTATGGCGAGAGCGGGCTCGGCAAGACGCACCTGTTGCACGCCATCGGTCACTACGCCCAACACCTGTTCGTGGGCGCCCGGGTCCGGTATGTGAGCTCGGAGGAGTTCACCAACGACTTCATCAACTCCCTGCGCGATGACAAGGCACATGCCTTCCAGCGCCGCTACCGCGACGTGGACATCCTGCTGGTCGATGACATCCAGTTCCTGGAGAACAAGGAGCGGACGCAGGAGGAGTTCTTCCACACCTTCAACACCTTGCACAACGCCAACAAGCAGATCGTGATCTCCAGTGACCGGCCGCCCAAGCAGCTGTCCACCTTGGAGGACCGCTTGCGCACCCGGTTCGAGTGGGGCTTGATCACCGACGTACAGCCGCCCGATCTCGAGACGCGGATCGCCATCTTGCGCAAGAAGGCCGCACAGGACCGGCTGGCTGCCCCTGCTGACGTCCTCGAGTACATCGCCAGCAAGATCGCGCGAAACATCCGCGAGCTCGAAGGAGCACTGATCCGGGTTACCGCCTTCGCCTCGCTCAACCGCCAGCCGGTGGACCTCGCGCTGGCCGAGATCGTGCTCAAGGACCTCATTCCCGCCGACGGGGGACCGGAGATCACTGGCGCCACCATCATGGCGGCCACGGCGGGGTACTTCGGGCTGACGCTCGAGGACCTGTGCGGCTCGTCCCGGAGCCGCGTGCTGGTGACCGGGCGCCAGATCGCGATGTATCTGTGCCGCGAGCTCACCGACCTCTCCCTGCCCAAGATCGGCCAGATGTTCGGCGGCCGCGACCACACGACGGTCATCCACGCCGACCGCAAGATCCGTGGCCAGATGGCCGAGCGGCGGGCGACCTACAACCAGGTGGCCGAGCTGACGAATCGGATCAAAACGCGGTCTCGACAGTGATTCGCGCCACGTCGGCCCCGCACATGGTGGGGATAAAGCTGTGGACAAGTTCGCGTGTTTCGGGGACGGCAGCTGGCGGCCGGCCTACCGGCGCGTGTCCGTGCACTGACGTCCACAGGTACGCGGGGTGGACGTCCACAGGTGGGCCCCGACACGACACGCGGCGTGACCTGCGGCCCTGCTCGTTCTCCACAGCGACGCTGGTCCCTACGACGATGACCAGTACTTCTCTTCCGGACGACCCCCATGCGGTGTCGGTAACCCTGAACCTGTGGACCGAGGCCTTCCGGCACACTTGCGACCCGGTCCGGCACCGCCGCAGGAGCACATCACGAGAGGGCGAATGACATGGAGCTGAGGGTCGAGCGGGACGCGCTCACCGACGCGGTCGTCTGGACGGCGCGTTCCCTGCCCGCCCGACCCCCCCTGCAGGTTCTGCTCGGACTGCTGCTGGAGGTCGACGAGCACGGCAACCTGTCGGTCTCCGGCTTCGACTACGAGGTCTCGTCGCGGATCAGTGTGGACTGCATGTCGGCCGCTGCTGGCCGCGTCCTGGTTCCCGGGCGTCTGTTGGCCGACATCGTGCGGGCCCTGCCCGCGGCACCGGTTGACCTGCGCCTGGAGGGAACGCGTGTCGTCCTGACCTGCGGGCCGGCGCGCTTCACGCTGCCGACGATGCCGGTCGAGGACTACCCGGCCCTGCCGCCGATGCCGACGACGGCGGGGGCGCTGGAGAGCGACGTCTTCGGCGCAGCGGTCGCCCAGGTCGCACTGGCCGCTGGCCGGGACGACACGCTGCCCGTGCTGACCGGGGTCCGGATCGAGATAGAGGGCGAGCAGCTGACGCTCGCGGCGACCGACCGCTACCGCCTGGCGGTGCGCACGCTGCCCTGGCGCCCGGAGCAGACCGGGCTCTCGACCACGGCGCTCGTGCCGGCCCGCACGCTCAACGAAACGGCCAGAGCGCTGACCGGGGGGCCGGAGGTGACGTTGGCGCTGTCCGCCGGCGGGTCAGGTGAGGGCATGATCGGTTTCGAGGGGGGCGGCCGACGTACGACCTCACGGCTGCTTGAAGGTGAGTTCCCCAAATACCGGTCGTTGCTGCCCAGTGAGAGCTCGGCCACGGCGGGCGTCACGACCGCCGCGCTGGTCGAGGCGATCAAGCGGGTGGCGCTGGTGGCGGCACGCAACGCGCCGGTCCGCCTGGGCTTCTCCGCGGACGGGGTGGTCCTGGAGGCCGGCGGGGCGGACGACGCACAGGCCTCGGAGCGGGTGGAGTGCGCGTGGGAGGGCGAGGCGATGACCATCGCCTTCAACCCGCAGTACCTGCTCGACGGGCTCGGCGCCGTGGACTCAGACAGCACGACGCTGTCGTTCACCGGTCCCACCCGTCCGGCGGTGCTCACCGGCAAGCGCCCGCCCGAGCCCGGCTCCGGCGAGACGGCGGACTACCGCTACCTGCTGATGCCGGTGCGCCTGTCGGGATGAGCGCCACCGGCCGGGACAGGGCGCGGCCAGCGGCGGTACGGTCGCATCGCCGGTGAGATCCGGGTCATGAGATGCGGGCGCGAGGAGCTGGCGTGGCGAAGCTGGGGATGATCGGACTGGGCCGCATGGGCGGCAACATGGCCGAGCGGCTGCGCCGGGGTGGCCACGAGGTGGTGGGTTACGACCAGTCCGCGAAGACGCGGGACGTGGACTCGCTCCAGGCCCTGGTCGACGCGCTGGAGCCGCCGCGGGCGGTGTGGGTCATGGTGCCGGCGGGAGAGCCGACCTACCAGACGATCGATGCCCTGTCCGCGATGCTCGAGCCGGGCGACGTGGTCGTCGATGGCGGCAACTCGCGTTACACCGACGACCAGCGGCATGCCATCGACCTGGCCGAGAAGGACATCGGCTTCGTGGACGCCGGCGTCAGCGGCGGGGTCTGGGGCCTCGCCGAGGGCTATGCCCTGATGGTGGGCGGCAAGGACGAGCACGTCGCCGTCGTACAACCGTTTCTCGACGTCCTCAAGCCCGACGGCGACAGCGGCTTCGTGCATGCCGGGGCCGTCGGTGCCGGCCACTTCGCCAAGATGGTGCACAACGGGATCGAGTACGGGTTGATGCAGGCCTACGCCGAGGGGTGGGAGCTGATGGAGGCCACCGAGCTCATCAGCGATGTGCCGGCGGTCGTGGCGAGCTGGCAGAAGGGGACCGTGATCCGGTCCTGGTTGCTGGACCTGCAGGTCAGAGCCTTGCAGGAGGACCCGCACCTGGAGCAGCTCAAGGGCTACGCGGCTGATTCGGGCGAGGGCAGATGGACGGTGCAGGCCGCGGTCGACCATGCGGTGCCGTTACCTGTGATCACAGCGGCGCTGTTCGCCCGGTTCGCCTCCCGGCAGGACGACAGTCCGGCGATGAAGGTGGTCGCCGCGCTGCGCAACCAGTTCGGCGGGCATCCGGTCACCTCTTCGGCCGGTTCGCAGGACGTCGGCGCGGATTCGCCGGGGGCTGATGCCGCTTCCCCCGTACCCGAGTCGCAGGACGTGGCCCGAGCCCGCGACCGCGGTTCGCCGGGCACGGCCCCCGGCTGACTCTGGTCCTGATAATCGAGGTGGCACGGCCCTGATGCACGTCAGCCACCTGTCGTTGACCGACTTCCGGTCCTGGCCCACGCTCGAGCTCGAGTTCGAGCCCGGGCCAACGGCGTTGGTCGGGTCGAACGGGCAGGGCAAGACCAACGTCGTGGAGGCCCTGCTGTACGTGGCCACGCTAGCCAGTCACCGGGTGGCCAGTGATGCCCCGCTCGTGCGGCAAGGCAGTGATCGTGCGGTGGTGCGGGCTCGGATCGAGCGGGACGGTCGGCCGACGCTGGTCGAGCTGGAGCTGAACCCGGGCAAGGCGAACCGGGCCAGGGTGAACCGCGGGCCTGTCCCGAGGGCTCAAGAGGTGTTGGGGCTGCTGCGGACCGTGCTGTTCGCCCCCGAGGACCTGAGCCTGGTGCGCGGCGACCCCTCGGAGCGCCGCCGGTTCCTGGACGACCTGCTGGTGAGTCGGGCCCCGCGCTGCGCCGGGGTCCGCAGCGATTATGAACGGGTGCTCAAGCAGCGCAGCGCACTGCTGAAGACGGCGTTCCTGGCTCGGCGCAGCGGGGGCGGGGACCTGCGCACGCTGGAGGTGTGGGATGCGCACCTGGCCCGGACCGGTGCCGAGCTGCTCGCGGCTCGACTGGGGCTCGTTGAGGACCTCCGGCCGCTGGTTGAGGTTGCCTACCGGCAGGTCAGCAACGGTCGGGGCGAGGCCGCGCTGGCCTACCGGAGCTCATTGGGAGCAGCGCTGCCGGCGGACGCCGACCGCGAGTCGCTGGGCGCCGCGCTGCTGGGCGAGTTGGGACGGATGCGGCCACAGGAGCTCGAGCGAGGGGTGTGCCTGGTGGGCCCGCACCGCGACGATCTCGTGCTGTCGTTGGGACCGATGCCGGTGAAGGGCTACGCCTCCCATGGGGAGGGCTGGTCGGTGGCCCTTGCGCTACGGCTGGCCTCCTACGAGCTCCTCCGGGCCGATGGCGGCGAGCCGGTGCTCGTCCTGGATGACGTGTTTGCCGAGCTCGACACCGGCCGACGGGACCGGTTGGCGAGCCTGGTGCAGGGGGCCGAGCAGGTGCTGGTGACCGCGGCTGTCAGTGACGACGTCCCGGCGCTGCTGTCCGGGCGGCGCTACGACGTGCACGAGGGGGCTATCACCGGTGCCTGCTGAGCGACCAGACGCCGGTTCGCCGGACGGGCGAGCTGTGGTCGGGCTGCATGGGCCCGACCTCGTGCGAGCAGCGCTGGCGCAGGCCAAGGCCGCGGCGCGGGCAAAAGGTATCAGGCCGGGAGGGGGCCGTCGGCCCCGGATGCCACCACAGCGGAGCAGCGCCGGCCCGGACGGGCGTGATCCGGTGCCCTTCGGCGCGGCTGTGCGCCGGCTCGTTGCGGAGCGCGGCTGGGAGCAGGTCAGCACTGCTGCGGCCGTGCTCGCCAACTGGCCCGCGGTGGTGGGGCCAGAGATCGCCGACCACTGCCAGCCGGTCGGGCTGGTGGACGGCCACCTGGTCCTGGTCGCCCAGTCCTCGGCCTGGGCGACCCAGCTCCGGCTGTTGCGCCCGATCCTGCTGGCCCGGATCGCCGAGTACGCCGGCGCCGGCGTCGTAGGAGCTCTGGAGGTCAGAGGTCCCGCACAACCGGACTGGCGCCGCGGTCCCCGTCGGGTGCAGGGCCGCGGGCCGCGCGACACCTATGGCTGAGAAACTTCCCGACGATAGCCCTGTGTGGGGGCCCACCTGACCGGGGCTCGAACGCGCCACGCGCGTCCACAGGGCCGCTGTCGGCCGTCGTAGGAAGGCAGAACCGCTAGTATGAGCTACTGCAACCACGGCGCATCGCCCCGGACGGTCTCCCTCGACGTCGTCGGGTCGACTCCCCCTGGTGTTCGACGAGGCCCGAGGCCCCCGCGCCTGGGCAGAGTGGAGTTTTGTGAGCCAGCCCGAGCGCATGTCCGAGCAACCTCGCGAGCAGACCGCCGGATCGGCACCGACACCGGCACCGGCACCGGGGTACGGCGCAGACTCCATCACGGTGCTGGAAGGCCTGGAAGCGGTGCGCAAGCGACCGGGCATGTACATCGGCTCGACCGGCGAGCGTGGGCTGCACCACCTGGTGACTGAGGTGGTGGACAACGCCGTTGACGAGGCGCTGGCCGGGTACTGCGACGCGATCACCGTCTGCTTGCTCGCGGACGGCGGCGTGCGGGTGCAGGACAACGGTCGCGGCATCCCGGTGGCGATGCACGCCAAGGAGGGGCGCCCGGCAATCGAGGTCGTGCTGACGACGCTGCACGCCGGCGGCAAGTTCGACGGCGAGAGCTACGCCGTCTCCGGTGGCCTGCACGGCGTCGGCGTGTCGGTGGTCAATGCGCTGTCCACCCGGCTGGACGTCGAGATCCGCCGGGACGGGTATGTGTGGAACCAGACCTATTCGCGGGCCGTGCCTGGTGAACTGCTGCGCGGCGCAGCGACTGAGGAGCACGGAACGACGGTGACCTTCTGGGCAGACCCGGACATCTTCACCGAGGTCACGACCTACTCGTTCGAGACCTTGTACCGGCGGATGCAGGAGATGGGCTTTTTGAACAAGGGCTTGGTCATCACCTTGTGCGACGAGCGCGGTGAGGAACCGGTAGAGGAGCGCTTCGACTACCCCAATGGACTGCAGGACTTCGTCCAGCACTTGAACCGTTCCAAGACGCCGGTGCACGACTCGACCATCGGCTTCTCCGACGAGGTCAAGGGGATGGCTCTGGAGGTGGCAATGCAGTGGAATGACAGCTATACCGAGTCGGTCTACACCTTCGCCAACACCATCAACACCCACGAGGGTGGTGCGCACGAGGAGGGCTTCCGGGCCGCACTGACGGTGACCTTCAACAACTGGGCTCGCAGCAAAGGCCACCTCAAGGAGAAGGAGAACAACCTGGAAGGCTCCGACATCCGGGAGGGGCTGACGGCGATCCTGAGCCTGAAGCTGGCCAGCCCGCAATTCGAGGGCCAGACCAAGACCAAGCTGGGCAACTCCGAGGCTAAGACCTTTGTGCAGCGGGCCTGCAACGAGCAGTTGCGTGACTGGTTCGACCGCAACCCAGCCGAGGGCAAGCAGATCGTGCTCAAGGCCACCCAGGCAGCCCGCGCCAGACTCGCTGCTCAGCAGGCCCGCAAGCTGGCGCGCAAAGGTCTGCTCGAGTCCTCCTCCTTGCCCGGGAAGCTGGCCGACTGCATGTCGACCGACCCTCGGGAGTGCGAGCTGTACGTGGTGGAGGGCGACTCGGCGGGCGGTTCAGCGAAGGGTGGCCGGGAGTCCCGGTTCCAGGCCATCCTGCCGATCCGCGGCAAGATCCTCAATGTGGAGAAGGCCCGGATCGACCGCGTGTTGAAGAACAACGAGGTCCAGGCCATGATCACGGCCCTGGGTACCGGCATCCACGACGAGTTCGACATTGAGAAGCTGCGTTACCACAAGGTGGTACTTATGGCCGACGCCGATGTCGACGGGCAGCACATCCGCACCCTGCTGCTGACTCTGCTGTTCCGGTTTATGCGGCCGCTGGTCGAGGCGGGCCATGTCTATCTCGCTCAGCCACCGCTGTACAAGATCAAGTGGAGCGGCGGTGAGGTCATGTACTCCTACTCCGATCGAGAGCGGGACGGGCTGATTGCCGCCGGCCAGGAAGCCGGCAAGAGGTTGCCGAAGACAGGTGAGGCGGTGCAGCGGTTCAAGGGCCTGGGCGAGATGAACGCCGAAGAGCTCTGGTCCACCACGATGGATCCGGCCCATCGGGTGCTCCTACAGGTCACCCTCGATGACGCTGCGTCCGCCGATCAGTTGTTCTCGACCCTGATGGGCGAGGACGTGGAGGCCCGACGGAACTTCATCCAGCGCAATGCCAAAGACGTCCGGTTCCTCGACATCTAGTCGCGTGTTTCACGTGGAACCCCGTTTCACGTGCAACACAGCAGAAGGATTCCCATGACAGAGGTCCTGCCTCCTCCCCCGGGCGACCGGGTTGAGCCGGTCGGCATCGAAGTTGAGATGCAGCGCAGCTATCTCGACTATGCAATGTCGGTCATCGTCGGCCGAGCCCTGCCCGAGGTGCGTGATGGCTTGAAGCCCGTCCATCGACGCGTGCTTTATGCCATGTACGACGGTGGCTACCGCCCCGACCGCGGCTACTTCAAGTGCGCCCGGGTCGTCGGCGACGTCATGGGCAACTACCACCCGCACGGCGATACGCCGATCTACGACACCCTGGTTCGGCTGGCCCAGCCGTGGTCGATGCGCTACCCGCTCGTCGACGGCAATGGCAACTTCGGATCGCCCGGAAATGATCCGGCGGCCGCGATGCGGTACACCGAGTGCCGACTGGCGCCGCTGGCGATGGAGATGCTGCGCGAGATCGACCAGGAGACGGTGGATTTCTCCCCCAACTACGACGGACGCAGCCAAGAGCCGGACATCCTGCCCAGCCGCATCCCGAATCTTCTCGTCAATGGCAGTTCCGGCATAGCCGTCGGGATGGCGACCAACATCCCCCCGCACAACCTCCGGGAGATCGCCAGCGGTGTGCAGTGGCTGCTCGCCCACCCGGACGCCTCGCCCGAGCAGGTACTGGACGCGCTGCTCGAGCGCGTGACTGGCCCGGACTTCCCCACCGGAGGGCTGATCGCCGGTCGTGACGGCATTGCCGACGCCTATCGCACCGGGCGGGGTTCGGTCCGGATGCGGGCCGTGATCGAGGTAGACGAGGACGCGAAGGGCCGGACGATACTGGTGGTCACCGAGCTTCCCTACCAGGTCAACCCGGACAACTTGGCGTCCGCCATCGCGGACCTGGTCAAGGACGGGCGGATCGGCGGCATCGCCGACGTACGTGATGAGGGGAGTCAGCGGACCGGGCAAAGGCTGGTCATCGTGCTCAAACGCGACGCGGTGGCCAAGGTCGTCCTGAACAACCTCTACAAACACACCCAACTGCAGTACACGTTCGGCTGCAACATGCTGGCCATCGTCGACGGCGTGCCCCGCACCCTGCGGCTCGATGAATTCGTGCGCTACTACGTCGGCCACCAGGTCGAGGTCATCGTCCGACGCACCCGGTATCAGTTGCGCAAGGCCGAGGAGCGGGCGCACATCCTGCGTGCTCTGGGCAAGGCATTGGATCGCCTTGACGAGGTCATCGCTCTGATCCGGGCCGCCGACAGTGCTGAAGCCGCCCGGTCACAGCTTATGCAGCTGCTGGAGATCGACGAGATTCAGTCCGTCGCCATCTTGGACATGCAGCTGCGTCGTTTGGCGGCGCTCGAGCGACAGCGGATCCTGGACGAGTTGGCCGAGCGGGAGCGCGAGATCGCCGACCTGCAGGAGATTCTCGCCGATCCGGCCCGGCAGCGCCGGATCATCGGCGAGGAGCTGCAGGAGATCACCAATCGGTACGGCGACGAACGCCGCACTCGGATCGTGCCGTTCGAGGGGGATCTGAGCGTCGAGGACCTCGTCGCGCAGGAGGATGTCGTCGTGACGGTCACCCGCGGCGGCTACGCCAAGCGGACGAGGACCGAGCTCTACCGGGCCCAGCGTCGGGGGGGCAAGGGCGTTCAGGGGGCGGCCCTCAAGCAGGACGACATCGTGGAGCACTTTTTCATCACCACGACGCATCACTGGATCCTGTTCTTCACCAACAAGGGCCGGGTCTACCGAGCCAAGGCGCACGAGTTGCCGGAGGCGAACCGCAACGCCCGCGGACAGCACGTGGCGAACGTCCTGGCCTTCCAGCCGGACGAGCGCATCGCCCAAGTGATGGACATCAAGGATTACGGCGTAGCGCCTTACCTGGTCCTGGCGACCAAACGTGGGCTGGTCAAGAAGACCGCCCTACGAGAGTTCGACAACGGGCGTTCGAACGGCCTGATCGCCCTGGTCCTTCGAGAGGATGACGAGCTCCTGGCGGCGGCGTTGGTCAGTGCCGAGGACGAGCTGCTGCTGGTGAGCCGCAACGCCCAGTCGATCCGCTTCCCGGCCGATGACGAGGCGCTGCGGCCGATGGGCCGGGCAACCAGCGGCGTCAAGGGAATGGCGCTGTCCACCCAGGACGAGTTGCTGGCCATGCAGGTGGCGAGCCGGGATCTCGAGGCCGCGCTCATGGTGGTGACCGACGCAGGCTTCGGCAAGCGGACGCTGTTGTCGGAGTACCGCGTCCAGGGACGGGGTGGTTCGGGGGTCCTCACCGCCAGGATCCAGGAGCGCCGCGGCTCGCTCGTCGGAGCCCTCGTCGTGCGAGACGGTGACGAGCTGTTCGCCATCACCAGCAGCGGCGTCATCATCCGGTTCGCGACGGTCGGTCTGCGGTATCTGTCGCGGGCAACCGGCGGCGTGAAGGTGATGGCGCTCGCCGACTCCGACACCATCGTGGCTGTCGCCCGGAACCGGGAGGCTGAGCAGGTGCCCCAGCTCGACCAGACCGAGTCCTCCGACCAGGTCCAGGACGTGCCGCTGGGCGAGCTGCTGCAGCCCGACCGTGGTGACCAGCGCGATCCTGGAGCCGAAGACCGCGCCGGCAGCGCAGGCAGCGACCATGAGCCGGACGTCGGCCAGGACGAGGGCGACGCTCCGGAGGATCAGGCATGACCGAGCAGGTCGAGCCCCGCCGGGACGCCGAGACGACCCAACCCGTACCTGTCGTCACCGAACGTGGGGAGGTCCGTGCGGCCAGTGACGAAGAAGCGATGACGGTCGCTCATGCACCAGCCGCACATGGACCGGGAATCGGTAACCCGAACTCCCGGACGGGCTTTGAGTCTGCGCGCAGCGGGGAACGGACGGCCGGGCCTGGCTGGGGCGCAAACCCACCGACTCCGGTTGGTGGGCCGGGAGGGAACGCAGCGACTGCGCCACGGTCGGACGGCCTGAGCAGCCCGGCCGGCAGTGTGCCGGTGGGCAGCGCTCCCGTGGGCAATGGCCCGGTGGACAGTGCCCCGGTGGACAGTGCCCCGGTGGACAGCGCTCCCGTGGGCAGTGCCGCGCTGCGCCCGTCGGTCCGGCCGCCCGCGCCGGCACGACCCGGCGCCGGTGGAACATCTCGGCCGGCCGGCAGGGGACGGCGGGCGCAGCTGTCGCTGCGTCGGATCGATCCGCGCTCGGCGTTCGTCCTGAGCCTGCTGCTCTCGCTGTTCCTCGCGCTGGTCACCATCGTGGCTGCCTTCGTCCTGTACTCCGCCCTGGGGTCACTTGGTGTGCCAGCCAGCATCAACACCGCGATCGCCGAGGTGCGGGGAGGAGGACCGGTGCTCACCTCCTCGCGTTTCGTTGGCGGCGCCGCCCTGCTCGCCGCCGTGAACGTGGTGCTGATCACCGTGCTGTCGACCTTGGGCGCGCTGCTCTACAACGTCTGTGCCTCGTTCACGGGCGGGATCGCGGTCACACTGACCGAGCGGGAATGACCTGGTGAGGTAGTCTCGCCAGCCGTGCCGGAAGGCACGAGCGAGCCTGTAGCTCAGCTGGTTAGAGCGCATCCCTGATAAGGATGAGGTCGGAGGTTCAAGTCCTCCCAGGCTCACTCGTACGCCTGTACATCCTTTCACTCCGCTTGGCCGAGGAGCCCATCGTGCGCCGACCTGCACTGCTGCTAGCCCTGCTCGGCGCCGGGATGCTCGCGATGCGCCGTCGTGCGGCCACGCGCGCTGGGCGCGACGTGTGGACCGAGGCAACGGTGGAACCTGACCTGCGCTGAGGACGAGCTCCGGATCGACGGAGTACGAGGGGCCATAGCTCAGCGGTAGAGCAGCGCCTTTGCAAGGCGAAGGTCCGGGGTTCGAATCCCCGTGGCTCCACGGTTCAGCCGCGGCCCGGCGCAACGACGCATCGGCGGCTCAGGCGACCGGACCGCTGTCCACGACTGCGCGCAGCTGGTGCGGCTCGACCGCGTCCGGCGCGTCCTGCCCGATCCATCGCCGGACCAGGAATGCCGCCCCGGCCCCCGCGGCCGCCCCCGCGAGCGCGCCGTACACCGCGAAGGTCCATCGGCGCGGTGACCGCCCGAGCAGCGCCGCCCAAGCGGCCGCCGTACGGGACCGCGTCTGCCCCGCCAGCTGCACTGTCCGTCGCTCCGCCAGCTCCATCGTTCGTCGCTCCGCCACCAGCCACCTCCCGTTCGCGGGCCGGTACCCGCCGTTCCCGGCAGCCTGCCACCTGAGCGTGCAACAGTTGTCCTGCCCGTCCACGACCTCACAAGGAGCCCACCTGTGGCCAGCGAGCTCTACGGCACCCTCACGACCGACCGCGGAGCGGTGCGCGTGCGCCTGTTCCCGGACCACGCGCCCAAGACGGTGCAGAACTTCGTCGGACTGGCAGATGGCTCCGGCGAATGGACCGATCCCCGCACCGGCAAGAAGGGCGAGGGACCGCTCTATGCCGGCACCGTCTTCCACCGGGTCATCCCGGGCTTCATGTTGCAGGGCGGCGACCCGCTCGGTACGGGCACCGGTGGCCCCGGCTACCGCTTCAAGGACGAGATCCACCCCGAGCTGCAGTTCAGCAAGCCCTACCTGCTGGCGATGGCGAATGCGGGACCGGGGACCAACGGCAGCCAGTTCTTCATCACGGTGGCGAAGACCCCGCACCTGAACGCCAAGCACACGATCTTCGGCGAGGTCGCCGACCAGGCCTCCCGCGACATCGTCGACGCGATTGCCGCTGTCCCCACCGGCCGGCAGGACCGCCCGACCACCGACGTCGTCCTGGAGAGTGTCACGCTCGAACGGGTCGAGTCCTGAGCGACGCAGCCGCAGTGGCCGCGGAAAGCACCTGTTACCGGCACCCGGGCCGGGAGGCCGGCGTGCGGTGTACTCGCTGCGACCGGCCGATCTGCCCGGACTGCATGCGGCCGGCCTCCGTGGGGTTCCAGTGCCCCGAGTGCGTGCGGGACGGCGCCCGTACGGTCCGGCCGCCGCGTACGAGCTTCGGCGGCCGGGTCAGCGCTGACACCTCTCGGGTGACGCAGGCGCTGATCGCGCTGAACCTGGCCGTGTTCATCTACGGCCTGGCCCGTGGCGACCTGGCCGTCCGCTTCGGCAACCTGGCGCTGGCCTCGGACGGGTCCAACCAGATCGGGGTGGGCGCCGGTCAGTACTACCGCCTGCTGACCGCGGCCTTCCTGCACGCCGGCCTGCTGCACATCGCCTTCAACATGCTGGCCCTGTTCAGCCTCGGCCCGACCGTTGAGGCCGCGCTGGGCCGGGTCCGCTTCCTCGCGTTGTATCTGCTGTCGGCGCTCGGCGGCTCGGTGCTGTCGTTCCTGGTGAGCCCGCCCACGACACTGGGCGTCGGTGCGTCGGGAGCGATCTTCGGCCTGTTCGGCGCCTACTACGTGCTGGTCCGCCGGGTCGGCGGGGCGACTGGACCGATCCTGGGCAATATCGGCCTGAACTTGGTGATCACCTTCACCCTCCCGATCATCGACTGGCGGGCGCACGTCGGCGGCCTGGTGACTGGGACCCTGCTTGCGGCGGCCTTCGCCTACGCCCCGGCCGGCCCCCGTCGTACGGCGTTGCAGGGCGGAGCGGTCGCCGTCGCCGCCGTCCTGCTGGTGGCTGCGGTCGTCGTCCGGACCGGCGCGCTGAGGTCCATCAGCTAGCGTCCGGCGGGCCCCGGCGCAGGGCGTCGAGCTCGTCGAGCACCGCGTACGGCGTCCGGCCGAGCCGACGGCGGGTCAGCACCACCACGGTCTCGCCGAGGTCGAGCTCGAGCAGAGCGGCCCGCCGATCGGTCACCACCCGAAGCCGCTCGACCTGGGGCCAGGTCACCGACCGCCGGCGCCAGCCCGTGACGATCGTGAGCCCAGCCCGGTCAGCCGACAGGACCGGCCGCTGCACGAGGTCCCGGCCGGCGAGTGCGAGCAGGAACAGGCCGGCCGGTATCAGCAACAGGGCGCCGGCGGGGTCGGCGAACAGCGCTCCGAGAAGCAGCAGCGCGGCCAGGGCCAGCGCCAGCATCGCCGAGGTGCGGGAGGGGGACGCGTGCACGTCCGCAGGCTCTCACCCGGTGCTCCTGGACACGCCGTAGCATGAGCGAACCGCCGTTCACGCCGCAACCCGGGCTCGGGCCCGGCCGACGTCCTAGACCCGACACCGATGCCTCACACCCCCCTGGAGGAGCCATGCGCGACGCCGTGATCGTCGAAGCCGTCCGGACACCGACCGGCAAGCGGGGCGGGGGGCTGTCCGGCATCCACAGTGCCGACCTGTCCGCCCACGTCCTGATGGCTCTGGCCGAGCGCACGGGCATCGATCCCGGCCTCGTCGACGACGTCGTCTGGGGCTGCGTCATGCAGATCGGCGAGCAGACCTTCGACATCGCCCGCACGGCCGTGCTCAGTGCCGGCTGGCCGGAGTCCGTGCCCGGTACGACTGTGGACCGGCAGTGCGGTTCGAGCCAGCAGGCCGTGCACTTCGCGGCAGCCGGCGTGCTCAGCGGTCAGTACGACATCGCGGTCGCCGGTGGGGTCGAGGTCATGAGCCGCACACCGATGGGGTCGAGCTTCACGGCCAGCCCGCTCGGCGAGCTCTACACCGCGCGGTACGGTCCCGACTTCCCGAACCAGGGCCTCGGCGCCGAAGACATCGCCGACACCTGGGGGCTGTCTCGCACGCAGCTGGACGAGTTCGCGTTGGCCTCCCACGAGAAAGCAGCCGCAGCGATCGACGAGGGCCGCTTCGCCGGCCAGATCGCGCCGGTGACCAACCCCGACGGCGTCCTGGTAGACACCGATGAAGGCGTGCGCCGGGGCGGGACGCTGGACAAGCTGGCTTCACTCAAGGCCGCCTTCAAGGAGGGCGGCAAGATCACAGCGGCGAACTCCTCGCAGATCTCCGACGGTTCGGCGGCACTGCTGGTTATGACGAGCGAGAAGGCGCAGCAGCTGGGGCTGACGCCCATCGTGCGGGTGCACACCGCCGTGCTGGCCGGGGTATCGCCGATGCCGATGCTGCACGCGCCCATGCCCGCGACCATCAAGGCCCTGGCCAAGTCCGGCCTGCGGGTCCAGGAGATCGGTGCCTTCGAGGTCAACGAGGCCTTCGCCTCCGTGCCGCTCGCCTGGCTTCACGACATCGGTGCCGACGAGAAGGCGGTCAACCCCAATGGCGGTGCGATCGCCCTGGGTCACCCGCTGGGCGGATCCGGCGCCCGGCTGATGACGACGCTGGTGCACCACATGCGGGACAACGGCATCAGGTACGGGCTGCAGACCATGTGCGAGGGCGGCGGACAGGCAAACGCGACCATCCTGGAGCTGCTGCAGCGCTAGCGCTCTACGGCTGCCGGCTGCTGCTCGAGGATTCCCTCGGAAGACGAGTGAGCCCCGCGACCGCTCCGACGTGCATACTCCGGTCGGTGACACAACCCCGGCTCTGGCTCGGATGGGTGGTCCTGTTACTGGGCTGCGTGGGGGCCGCCGCGTGTGATCTTGGTTCCGCGGCGCCGCCCCGGGCGGTGCCATCTCCTCTCGTGGGGCCACGCGGGGTAGCCGCTCCGACGACCATGGTGTTGCCACCTGCTGCCGCACGGGCGGACTACCAGCTCGGCGGCGGGTATGCACTGCCGGCAGGCGTACGCATCGTCAGTCGGGATCGCAGCGACCGCCCGGTGCCGGGGGCCTACAGCATCTGCTACCTCAACCCGTTCCAGACCCAGCCGCAGGACACCGGCTGGTGGCGGCGGAACCACCGCGAGCTGCTCCTGCACGACGGGTCCGGCGGGGAGGTCGGTGATCCGGACTGGCCGGGTGAGGTGTTGCTGGACACCCGGACGCCGGCGAAGCGGACTGAGCTGGCCGCGATCGTCGGGGACTGGATCGACGGATGTGCGCGGTCGGGCTTTGCTGCTGTGGAGCCGGACAACCTGGACTCCTGGACGCGGTCGCACGGCCTGCTCAACCGGGACGGGAACATCGCCTACGCCCGGCTGCTCACGACCCGCTCGCACAGCCGCCGACTGGCGATAGCGCAGCAGAACACTGCGGAGCTGGCAAGTCAGGCGAGACGGATCGGGTTTGACTTCGCCGTCGCTGAACAGTGCCAGCTCTACCGCGAGTGCGACGCCTACACCGCCGTCTACGGATCGCGGGTCATCGAGATCGAGTACTCCGATCAGGGCCGCGGCGCGTTCGACGCCGCCTGCCGGCTGCGTCATCAACGAGCCTCGATCATCTACCGGGACCGTGACCTGACCCGGCCCGGCCAGCGCGGGTATGTCTACGCCGCCTGTTGAGTGCCGCAGCAGCACCGGACAACGGCCGGATCGGGTTGAGCCCTCCGGGGACGGCACGGCTTGTCAGCGCGGTTGTCCACAGTGTGGACAACTACTGGGGACGAATGACACGCTTGTGGTTCCGCTCCGGTGCCGGAGGGCCCCCAGGGTGGTGAACGCAGTGAGCTCAGCGCCACTGCGTGGATAGGCAGAAGCCCACCACGATGAAGCCGAACCCGATGAGCAGGTTGGCGTTACCCAGGCTGCCGACCAGCGGCATCGACCCGCCGGCGAGGTAGAACACGACGAGCCAGACGATGCCGACCGCGAACATGGCCAACATCAACGGCGGGAGCCAGACCGGGCTCGATCTGCGCTTGCGCTGGGCCGACGGGAGCGAAGGAGCGGCGTAGACGGCCTTCTTCCGCTTCTTGGACTCGGGCACGACGAGGACCTCCGGGGCTGCTGGAGCGGCTAGCGTAACGGTCGGGATGCCGCTTCGGGATCACCGGTTTGGGATCATGAGTTTGAGATCATCGGGCGGGGAGGCGCGCGTGCAGGAGAACAGGCGCCGGGGACCGCGCCCTGCGTGCCGGAGCGGGACCGGGTCGTGAGCGCGGGCGACGCCGTACGCACCGGGCTGCGCGGGCTGGGACAGATCCTGATCACCTTCGGGGTCGTGGTCCTGCTGTTCTGTGTCTACGAGCTCGAGGTCACGGGTCTCTATACCGCTCAGCAACAGAGCCGGCTCGGCCGGGAGCTCACCCAGCAGTGGGCGCACGAGCCGATCGCCGGTGGGCCGCCCGCCCCGCCCGGGCAGCCCGGCCGTCCAGTACCGGTCGCCCTGAGCTTGGGTGGCGCGTTGGCCCGGCTGCACGTGCCCCGCTTCGGGGCAAGCTACGGCCAGGTGGTCGTCGAGGGCGTTGGCACCGAGGACCTGAAGAAGGGCCCGGGGCACTACCCCGGCACGGCGCTGCCCGGTGAGCTCGGCAATGTGGTGCTGTCCGGCCACCGCACGACGTACGGGGCGCCCTTCAACCGCTTGGACGAGCTGCGCCCGAACGACGCAGTGGTGCTCGAGACGCAGGACACCTGGCTGACCTACCGGGTAACCGGGACGATGATCGTCAGCCCGACGGCGATAGAGGTGACCTACCCGGTGCCGAACCGGCCGGGTGATCGGCCGACGCAACGGTTGCTGACCTTGACGACCTGCAACCCGAAGTACTCCGCCCGCGAGCGGCTCGTCGTGCGCGCGGTGCTGGAGGCGCGCCTGTCCAAGGGTCACGGCCTGCCGCCCGCCCTGGTTGCGCGGTCCTGAGGTGTACCCCTGGATCTGGCGGCACCTGCCCGGCCCGCTGCCGGCCAGGCTGCTGGGCGGTGCGCTGCTCCTGCTCGGCGCCGTGGCACTGCTGTTCTTCGTGGTGTTCCCCAGGGTCGAGCCGCTGCTGCCCTTCTCCGAGGTGACGGTGGACCGTCCCGCCAGCAGCTCGCCGTCGCCCGGGCCCTGACCGGCCCTTAGGGTTGGCAGGTGAGCCGCATCCTGGTCGTGGACAACTACGACAGCTTCGTGTTCAACCTCGTGCAGTACCTGGGTCAGCTCGGTGCGGACACGGTCGTCCGCCGCAACGACGCGGTCGCCGTCGAGGACCTAGACCCCTACGACGGTGTCCTGCTCTCGCCCGGCCCCGGTATCCCCGAGGAGGCGGGCTGCTCGGTGGCGCTGGTGGGGGTCTGCGAGCAGCGCGGCCTGCCGCTGCTCGGTGTCTGCCTGGGGCACCAGGCGATCGCCGTCGCGCACGGTGCGACCGTGAGCCGGGCGCCGGAGCTGCTGCACGGCAAGACCAGCGAGGTGGAACACGACGGGGCCGGCGTGCTGAGCGCGCTGCCATCGCCGTTCACCGCGACGCGCTACCACTCCTTGGCCGTCGAGGCAGACACCGTTCCGCCCGAGCTGCAGATCACCGCCCGTACGGCCGGGGGCGTGGTCATGGGCGTCCGGCACCGCGACCGGCCGGTGGAGGGCGTGCAGTTCCATCCCGAGTCGGTGCTGACGCAGGGCGGCCATCTGCTGCTGGCCTCCTGGCTGGGCCAGTGCGGCGACCTCGCCGCCGCGGGACGGGCGCCCGCTCTCGCCGCCCGGGTCGAGGACCGCCGCCTGGCCGCCAGCGTCTGAGCGCACCAGCTCAGGTGGGGCGCGGGCTCGAAGTGGTTGTCGCGCGCCCCGTAGGCGCGGGCGTCGCCGAGGCGCTCGGCCCGGCACTGGGCCCGGCACTGGGCGCGGTCGTCGTCGTGGCGGGACTGCTCGGCGGAGCGCTCGGCGAGGGTGGGGGCGCCGGCGGGGCCGAGACGTTGATCGTGATCCTCGAGCCGCGCGCCGCCCGGGTGTTGACCGGTGTCTGCTCCAACACCATGCCGACCGGTCCGGGGGCCGGGGTCGGCTGGACCTCCACGGCGAAGCCGGCCCGGGCGAGGTTCTGTTCGGCCTGGTCAAGCGCCAGGCCGCGTACGTCCGGGACCTGCACGTTGCCCGAGGCAACTACCAGCGTGATGGTGGAACCGGTTGCCAGTTGGGTGCCGGGCGGCGGGATGACGTCCAGCACGGTTCCCGGTGCGGTGTTGCCGTCCCGAGTCACGATCTTGGGCTTGAGCTTCGCGGCGGTCAGGTCCGCCTCGGCCTCGGCCTGCCCGATGCTGAGGACCTGCGGCACGACCGTCATCTCGATGCCCTTGGACACGACGAGGTCTACGTTGCCGCCCCGGTGCACGAGGAAGTTCTGGTCCGGGCTCTGGCTGAGCACGGTGCCGGCAGGCTTGGGGTTGAAGGGCCGGTCGACCCGACCGACTCGTAGCCCGGCCTGACCCAGGGCGCTGCGGGCCTGCTGCTCGGTCAGGCCCACGACGCCCGGCGGCTTGTACAGCCCGGTGTCGCTCCCGAGCCCGGCGTGCACCACGACCGCAACGAGCGCGGCCACCGCTATGAGGATCAGGGCGAACAGCGCGTACACGAGCCCGCGCCGCCGCCGCCGCGGGGGCCGCAGCAGGGTGGTCGTGGCCGGCACCACCGGCACCGACCCGGTGGTGCCGGCGCCGGCCAGCACCGGCGTGGCCAGGACGGGGAGCCCGGCTGCCCCCCGCTGCAGGTCCTCGCGCATCTCGTCGGCGGACTGGTAGCGGTTCGCCGGGTTCTTGGCCATCGCCTTGAGCACCACGGCGTCGACGTCGGGGGACAGCGTGCTGTCGTACGCCGACGGTGGCACCGGGTCCTCGCGTACGTGCTGGTAGGCGACCGCGACCGGACTGTCGCCCACGAACGGCGGGGTGCCGGTCAGCAGCTCATACAGAAGGCAGCCGGTGGAGTACAGGTCCGAGCGGGCGTCGACGTGCTCGCCGCGGGCCTGCTCCGGGCTGAGGTAGGCGGCGGTGCCGATCACTGCGGCTGTCTGCGTCATGTCGCTGGTACTTGAGCCGGCGGCGCGGGCGATGCCGAAGTCCATGACCTTGACCTCGCCGGCGGAGGTGAGCATGACGTTCGCCGGCTTGATGTCGCGGTGCACGATCCCGGCCGCGTGCGCGACATCGAGGGCGGCGCACACGTCCGCGACGACCTCGAGGGCTCGCTGCGGCAGCAGCCGACCCTCGGTGCGCAGGACCTCGCGCAGCGTGCGGCCCTCGACGAGTTCCATCACGATCCAGGGCACGCCGTCGGCGTCCTCGCCGGTGTCGTACACCGCGACGATGCACGCTGCGTCCAGGGATGCTGCGGCCTGGGCCTCGCGCCGGAAACGGGCATGGAACAGCGGGTCGCGGGCGAGGTCGGCCCGCAGGACCTTGACCGCGACCTCGCGGCCCAGCCGTGCGTCGGTGGCCTGACGTACCTCGGCCATGCCGCCGCGACCGAGAATCTCACCGAGGGCGTAGCGGTCGCCGAGCAGGCCCGTCGCCCCGGTCATCGACCGAGCACCGCCTGCATGACGGCCTTGGCGATCGGGGCGGCCACCTTGCCGCCGGTCGCGTCCGAGCCGAGCGAGCCGCCGTCCTCGACCAGCACGGCCACCGCGACCTTCGGGTCCTGGGCAGGCGCGAAGCCGATGAACCAGGCGTGCGGCGCCGCGCCGGGACCGTGCTGCGCCGTGCCGGTCTTGCCGGCAACCGCGACCCCGGGGATCTGCGCTGCCGTTCCGGTACCGGTCGCGACGACGCCCTGCATCATGGTGGTCAAGGTGCCGGCAACGTCCGGGCTCACGGCGCGGCGGAACAGCTGCGGCCTGGCTGCGTCCAAGGTGGTCAGGTCGGGCGCCTGCACCTCCTGCACCAGGTAGGGCCGCATGACCTGTCCGCCGTTGGCGATGCCGGCCGCGACCATCGCCATCTGCAGCGGCGTGACGCGCACGTCGTACTGGCCGATGGCGGCCTGGGCGACCTGCGGTGGGGTGAGGACGTCCGGGTAGACGCTCCTGGCCTCCGGCTGGGGCAGCTCGAGACTGTTGTCCCCGAAGCCGAACGCGACCGCCTGCTTGCGTACGGCGTCCTGCCCGAGCTTGATGCCGAGCGCGCCGAAGGCGGTGTTGCAGGAGATCGTCAGCGCGTCGGCGAAGGTGTCGGTCGTGCCGTCACCGCATGTCTCGCCACCAAAGTTGTTCAGTGTCGAGGAGGTTTGGGGCAGCTTCAGCACCGTCGGCGACGGGATCCGGTCGGTCGGCCGCACGCCGGCGGCAAGGGCCGCGGCGGCCGTGATGACCTTGAACGTCGACCCGGGTGGGTAGGTGCGTTCGACCGCCCGGTTCAGCAACGGGTCACTCTGGTCGGTGCTCAGTGCCTTGTACGTCGAGCGGATCTGCGCGGAGTCGTGCGAGGAGAGCGCGGACGGGTCGTACGACGGCCGGCTGGCCTCGGCGAGCACGGCCCCCGTACGGGGGTCCAGCGCCACCACGGCGCCGACCTTGCCGGCCAGCCCGTCGTACGCGGCCTGCTGGGCCTTGGGCTGCAGCGTCAGCATGATGGCGCCGCCGGAGGGGCGGTTGCCCGTGACGTAATCCGAGAGCCGACGGACGAACAACCGGTCGTCCTCACCGGACAGGACCCGGTCCTGAAGCCGTTCCACGCCGGTGCGGCCCTGCAGGAAGGAGTAGTAGCCGGTTACGGGCGCGTAGGACGCACCGCCCGGGTAGGTGCGCAGATAGGTGAGCACGTCCTGGGTCTTGACTGACTTGGCGATCGAGACCCGGTCGGCACCCGTGCCGATGACGATCGGCCCGCGCTGCCGCTCATAGGTGCGCAGCTGGACCCGTTGGTTGCGCGTGTCCTCGCGGTAGCCCTTCGCCTTCACGACCTGCACGTAGTTCACGTTCAGCAGCAGCAGGCCGAACAGCGCCAGGCAGGCAACGGCGACCCGACGCAGGGGCGCGTTCACCGGCGTACGACCGTGGTCTGCGCGTCGGCCAGAGCGGCCCGGGCGCTGGTCGGCGTCACCGGCGAAGGTGCGGGTCGGCGGGCCGCATCGCTGATCCGCAGCAGCAGGGCAACCAGGATGTAGTTGCAGACGACCGAGGAGCCCCCGTAGGACAGCCACGGCAGCGTGACGCCGGTCAGCGGGATCAGTCCGGTCACGCCGCCGACGATGACGAAGACCTGCAGCGCAAGGGCGAACGACAGCCCGGTGGCGAGCAGCTTGCCGAACGAGTCACGGCACGACAGGCCGGCCCGCAGCCCGCGCGACACGATCAGCCCGAACAGCACCAGTACGGCCATGACACCGACCAGGCCCAGCTCTTCGCCGACGGCGGCCAGGATGAAGTCGGTCTTGGCGAACGGCACGATGCCCGGCGAGCCCTCTCCCAGCCCGGTGCCGCTGATCCCGCCCGTGCCCATGCCGAACAGGCCCTGGACCAGCTGGTAACCGCTGCCGGAAGCGTCGGCGAACGGGTGCAGCCAGGTGTCGACCCGTCGCTGCACGTGGCCGAACAGGTGGTAGGCCGCGTAGGAGCTGGCGGCGAACAGGCCGAGCCCGATCAGCAGCCAGCTGGTGCGCTCAGTGGCGACGTAGAGCATGACCACGAAGATCCCGAAGAACAGCAGCGAGGAACCGAGGTCCTTCTCGCGCACGAGCACGGCGATGCTCGCGGCCCAGGCCAGCAGGACCGGGCCGAGGTCGCGGGCGCGCGGCAGGTCCAGGCCGACGACGCGGCGGCTGGCCAGGGACAGAACATCACGCTTGCTGACCAGGAAGGAGGCGAAGAACACCATCAGCAAGATCTTGGCGACCTCGCTGGGCTGAACGGTCATTGGACCGACCCGGATCCACAGCCGCGCGCCGTTGATCGTCTTGCCGATCCCGGGTAGCGCCGGGAGCAGGAGCAGCACGAGCCCCGCGGCGGCGCTGGTGTAGGTGTAGCGGGAGAGCCGGGTGTGGTCACGCACGACCAGCAGAACCGCGAGCAGCGCCACGACACCGACCGCGGTCCAGATCAGCTGCAGGGGCGCGTCGGGACGGGGGACCGCGCGACCGGTCTGGTGTGCCCGCAGCGCGACGCCCAGGTCCAGGCGGCGGATCATGACCAGGCCCAGGCCGTTGAGCAGGGCGACGCAGGGCAGGATCAGCGGATCGGCGTACGGCGCTACCCGCCGCACCACGACGTGGGCGGCGCCGAACAGCGCCCCCAGGCCGAGGCCGTAGCCGAGCGTGCCGGAGGGCACGTGCCCGTCCTGGGCGAGGCCGACGGCGGCGTAGCCCAGGACGCCGAGCAGGACGGCGAACACCAGCAGCACCAGCTCGATGCCTCGCCGGGTGCCTGGACCTGCCGCCAGCGGCACGGTTGTCACGGCGCACCTCCGACTGTGCTGGAGCAAGCGGAAGGCGTCGGCTGCGGGCTGCTGCCCGCGCGCGGCACTCCGCGGACCGGGACCGGCGAGGCGGCCGGCGAAGTCGGTCCAGCGCTGCCGGTGGCGGGCGTCTGGCAGAACGAGGCCGACTGCAGCCGGGCGACGATCCGACGGGCGTCCGGCTGGTCGGCGGCCGGGATGCCGTCGGCGACCCGGTCCCGATCGAGCTCGGAAAGCCGGTTCGCCGTCAGGTCGGTGTGCCCTGCCACGCTGGACAGGGACAGGCCGGCGACATCGCCCCGCACCCCGCGGAAGACCGCGACCGAACCTCCGTCCAGGCCGACGTAGTACTGCGAGCGGACGTAGGCCCAGCCCGCCCCGGCGCCACCGAGTACGAGCAGCAGGACGACTGCGAGCACCACCATCGTACGGCGGGAGGGCCGGCGCGACCGGCGACCGGCGGCGATACTCGTACTCGCGCCAGGCTGGGTGTCCCGGCCCTCGGCGGTACGCGCGCGGCTCGCCGCGCTGTCGGCGACTCCCGGCGGCGGGGCCTGGGGCGACTCGGCGGCCGCGCCGGCGACAACCGGGCTGGAGGCGCGTCCCCCGGCGCCAGTCTCGACCGCCTCGGCGACGATGACCGTGACGTTGTCCGGGCCACCACCGCGCAGCGCGAGCTGGACCAGGCGGTCGACCGCGTCCTGCGGGTCCGGCAGGGACAGCGCCGCCTTGAGCGTCTCCAGGCTGCCCACCGGTCCGGTGAGGCCGTCGCTGCAGAGCAGGTAGCGGTCGTCCGCGCGCACCTCGCGTACGGACAGGTCAAGCTCGAGTGCCCGCCGACCGTCCAGCGCACGCGTGATCATCGAGCGCTGCGGGTGGGTCGAGGCCTCCTGTTCGCTGATGCGTCCCTCATCCACCAGGCTCTGCACCAGGGTGTGGTCGTGGGTGATCTGGCTGAGCTCGCCGCCGCGCAACAGGTAGCAGCGGGAGTCCCCGACGTGCAGTAGGCCAAGCCGGTTGCCGGCGGACAGGATCGCCGTGAGCGTGGTGCCCATGCCGTCCAGCGACGGGTCGCCGTTCACCATGTCGGCCAGGTGCTCGTTGGCGCGCATCGCGGCCTCGCGCAGTGCCTCCAGCAGGTCGGCTCCCGGCGCGTCCTCGTCCAGGGGCGCCATCGCGGCGATGGCGACGGCACTGGCGACCTCCCCCGCGGCGTGGCCACCCATGCCGTCCGCGACGGCGAGCAGGCGCGGGCCGGCGTACACGGAGTCCTCGTTCCCGGTACGCAACAGCCCCGTGTGCGACCGGGCAGCGAAGTGGAGGGCCAGGGTCACCGGCGCAGCTCCAGCACGGTCTTGCCGATGCGGATCTGGGTACCGAGTGGGACGGGTGTGGGCCGGCTGACCTTGATGTTGCCGAGGTAGGTGCCGTTGGTCGAGCCCAGGTCCTCGACCTGCCAGGCACCCTCGCCGGGAACGAGCCGGGCGTGCCGGCTGCTGGCGTAGTCGTCGGTCAGGACCAGGGTCGAGTCGTCGGCCCGCCCCAGGGTCACCGGCGCCTCCCCGAGCGTGACGGTTGTCCCCGCCAGCGTGCCCTCGGTCACCACGAGTCGCCGGGCGGCGCTGCGAGCCGAGGACTTGGAGGGCGCCCCACCCACCGTGGCTGCCGGCGCCGGCGCGGCGGCGGCCCGGGCCGGGCGACCGCTGCGCAGGTCGGTGCGGATGGTGCGGACGGCCGCCAGCACGAACAGCCAGAGCAGCACGAGCAGGCCGTACTTCACGATGGCGACGACCAGGGCGCTGCCCATCAGCGGCCGGTCCGGAAGACGATGTCGGTCGCTCCGAGGCCGATGTGGTCGCCGTCGCGCAGCGGTGCGGAGGCGACGCGGCGCCCGTTGACCCGGGTGCCGTTGGTGGAGCCCAGGTCCACCACGCTGGCGCCGTCGGCGTACAGCCGGACCTCGGCGTGCCGGCGGGACACCCCGACGTCGGCGAGCTGCAGGTCGGCCTCCAGGCCTCGACCGAGGACCAGCACCGGACCGTCGAGCTCGATCCGGCGCTGCGGCCCGCTCGGACCACCGACCGGCGGGGCCAGCATCAGGTGTGGGGAATCATCACCCTGAGAGGCGGCGCTGTCGGGCGCCACCTGGCCTGGATCGGCAGCTGCACCCGGGGCGTCCGGTGCACTCGGGTCGTCCGGGTTCTGGAGAGCTGGCGCGGCGCGCGCGGCGCCCAGGTCAGGTGCCGCGAGCTGCGGAGCCGACGACGCCGGCGGCGACCTCAGCGCTGCCGGGCCGCCCACGTCTCCGGCGGCACTGCTGCGCACCCGGAACACGCCGGTCTTCAGCTCCTCCACCAGCTCGAAGTGCACGACGACCTGACCCACGAAGGACCAGCCCTGCTCCTGCGCGTGCTCGGCCAGCATGTCCGCGAGCTCCTTGCGCAACGGCTCGTCGTACGCGCCTAGACGTTCGCTGTCGCTGCGCCCGAGTTCGACGACGTAGTGATTCGGCACGAGGACTCGGCCTGCGCTGACGATCGCCTTCTTGTCGTTGGCCTCGCGCTGCAACGCGGCTGCCACCTCGACCGGCTCCACGACCCCGCCGAACGCGCGCGCGAAAGAACCGTGGACCAGGCCCTCGAGCCGACGCTCGAAGCGCTGCAGGACTCCCACGCGTGCTCCCTTCCCTGCGCTGGTGTGATCGTATCCGGGTAAGCAGCGCGGGTGCCGCGGGTTCGCCTGGTGCTAGCCTGCGAGCCGCACTCGGGCGAGTGGCGGAATGGCAGACGCGCACGGTTCAGGTCCGTGTGTCCGAAAGGACGTGGGGGTTCAACTCCCCCCTCGCCCACGATGGGGCACCGACTCAAGGAGCGGTTCGTTCCGACCAACCCGGTCAAGCGTTCCCGGGGTGCTTGGTAGTGCTTCGGGGTCCCGGACTCATGGCCGCATCGGGTGTCGGGGGGTGTGGGGCGGCTTGTTGAGCGGGTCTCGCGCAGGCTGCCGCCTCGGTTCCCGGCTAGGGAGTTCTGTCCCGGCGGCTCGGGCTGCCCTCGTCGGCCGGCGGATCAGCCGTGCAAGATCACGCAACTTCGGACTAGGCACTAGATCGCGGGGTGGTAAGCCGATCGGGCACTCATCCCGCCGCCTCCCCGGTCCCAGCCCCGAAATGTCTGTCGGGCCGACGTCACCCGACCCAGGTCACCGAACGGCGAGCCTGCTCGTGCACTGCCTTCACCTGCTCCGCGCCGAGGACACCCACGGGGCGCCGGCTCAGCCACCGGTCGACCCCCCGGCGCGTAACGACGTGAATGTCCCCGCCGGGGGGCTGTTCCCGAACGGTGAAGCCCTCGCGGGCGCCCATGACGGCGATCAGCCTGATGGCGGTGACGGGGAAGCCGCAGGCGGTGGTGAGCAGCCTGCTGGCTCGCTGGGCTTCGTGCCGGCTGTTCCGCACGTACGACTGGCATTGGCCGTTGACCATGAACTTGTCCGCGCCGACCCAGACGCTGGCCTTCGGGTGGTGCTTGGCGTTGACCGTGAACACTCCCGCCGGTCCGATGCCGACGTGGTCGATGTCGCTGCCCCGGTTCCCCACCGGGACGGCGTGCAGCACCCGCCATTCGGGGCCGAGCCGGGCGAGACGGGTGGCGACGGCCTCCTCATCGTCCGCGCCGATCCGCCATGCTCGTTCGTCGGTGTGCACGCCGAGCGCCCGCGCGAGGAGGGTTTCCAGTGAGTGCCGCCTCGATAATCGAGCTGGGCATGTCAGGGCGCGCGCCGGTCACTGGGCCGACCCCGATGACCACCGCCGGCCTCGCCACCATGTTCCCGCGGGAGAACTCCGGGACATAAGCGCCCACGAACCGGCTCGCACGAGGGTTTGCAGCAACCGCTTGGTCGTGCCGTACGCGTCCACGAAGATCACCGCCGACAGCTGCCCGGGAGTGCAGCTCGGACCTCGTTCCGGTGGCACGGGGAGGGCGTGCAGCGGTCCGTACGCTGTCCGGATGGAGTACCGGAACCTGGGCCACACCGGGATGTACGTGACGCCGCTGTGCCTGGGCGCGATGATGTTCGGCGCCTGGGGTGAGCCCGACCACGATGCGTCCATCGCCATCATCCACAAGGCGCTGGACGCGGGGATCAACTTCGTCGACACCGCCGACATCTACTCCCAGGGCGAGTCGGAGACCATCGTCGGCAAGGCGCTGCGCGGGCGGCGCGACGACGTGATCCTGGCGACGAAGTTCCACGGCCCGATGGACGTGCCCATGGGGACGCCGGGCGGTGACCCCAACAAGCGTGGCAACTCCCGGCGCTGGATCGTGCAGGAAGTCGAGCACAGCCTGCGCCGGCTGCAGACCGACTGGATCGACCTCTACCAGGTGCACCGCCCCGACACCGGCACCGACGACGACGAGACGCTCTCGGCACTGACCGACCTGCAGCGGCAGGGCAAGATCCGGGCGTTCGGGTCCTCCACGTTCCCGGCGTACCGCATCGTCGAGGACCAGTGGATCTCCGACAGGCGCGGGCTCGGCCGCTTCCTCACCGAGCAGCCGCCGTACTCGATCCTGGACCGGGGGATCGAACGCGACGTCCTGCCGGTGGCCGAGCGGTTCCACCTGGGGGTCATGGCGTGGAGCCCGCTGGCCGGGGGCTGGTTGACCGGCCGATTCCGCAAGGGCCAAGACGCACCCCAGACGACGCGCGCGAAGATGATGCCGGGCCGCTTCGACCTGACCAAGCCCGCGAACCAAGCCAAGCTCGACGCCGTCGAGGAGCTCGCGGTCCTGGCCGAACAGACCGGCGTCTCACTGATCCACCTCGCCCTGGCGTTCGTGCTGCAACACCCCGCGGTGACCGCGCCCATCATCGGCCCGCGGACCATGGAACAGCTCGACGGCCAACTCGGCGCGACCGACCTACGGCTCAGCACCGACGTCCTGGACCGAATTGACGAGATCGTCGCCCGGGCAGACAATCGCCGACGACGGGAACACCTACGTCACCGACGCCCTCACCAACCCGTTCCTACGCCGACGACGCACCTCCTGACAGTTCTGCCTTCGGCTGGCGAACTACGGCGTCGGGCGGCAGCGGAGCCTGTGGGACTACCTGTTCCTGCTGCGTTCGCGGGACTGTGGGCCGACCTCGGTGACGAGGAGCGCGAGCGGCTGCTCGGGGACGGCTGGGCGTTCCGGTCCCTGCTCGACGGCCTGCCGCAGTACAAGGCGATGTTCGCCCGCGACGCCCTCAAGCACCTCGTCCACCCGGACACGTTCGAAGCGGTCGCGAGCCAGCAGCACAAGCGCAAGATCCTGCGTGTCCTGGGCGGGGTGCCGGTTGGGAAGTTCACGGACATGGATCGGGAGCTGGAGGCCCTCAGGTTCAAGATGGAGGGCGACGGGACAGTACCCGTCGGTTTCACCTTCTACGACGCGGCTGTGCGCCCGTTCTGGCTGCCCACTCCGGCTGCTGGCACTACCGTCGGCGTCGACCCCGACCAGGACGACGCCGCCGCCGCCGCCCCGATCCGACCCGCGCAGCTGGGGTTGGCCGGGCTCGCGGACGCGGTCGAGGCCGAGGGCCTGATCCTCGCGCCTCGGGCCCTGTCGTCCCACGGTAGGCCCAGGAGCGCGGAGGCGTCGAGCAGGACCCCGGTGCCGGTCGACGCGGGCGAAAGGTGCAGCCAGATCCGGTCGCGGAGCTCGGCGACGACCGCCTGCCGGTCCCAGGCGGGCTGGTTCACGTCCCGTTCGGGTCATCGCCGCCGAACGCGTCGTCGTCCCCGTCCGGATCGGGCTTAGGGCCGGCGTCGGGGCGTTCCGCAACGTACGCGGCGACGTACCGGGCGGCGTCAATGAATAACGCCGGACCGAGCGGCCGGAGACGGGTGAGGGCCAGGAGCCTGCCGACGAGGTCCTCGGCCCGGTCTCGTTCCGCGAGGGGTTCGTCGGGCGACCGCTTCCCGGATCAGTTCCCGGTAGCCGTCCGGGTCGGGGGCGACGACGTCGACGAAGGCGAAGCGGCGCATGAGCGCGAACGACAGGTCGAACAGCAGCGCCCGGTCCAGGACGTTGGTCGTGGCGACGATCCGCCACCCGGGCTGGACGACGTAGCCCCGGTAGGCAGGGTCGGCGGCGACGGAGACCGGGCGGATCCGGATCGGGCGCCCGTCCTGCTCCAACGGGAGGACGACGGCTTGCCCGGACAGGACCGTGAACAGCGGGCCGAGCGCCCGGTCGGGGTTCGCGCGGTTCATCTCGTCCAGGACAAGCCATCTGTCCGCGTCTATGGCCTCCAGCACGACACCAGGGGCGAACTCCAGCGTCCCGTCCGGCAGTGGCCGCAGGCCGCCTGCGGTCTCGTACGTCGACCAGTCGGCGGTCGCTGTCGCCAGGACGTAGCCGTTGCACCGTCCAGCGTCGACGGCGAGACGCGCGACGAGCTCCGCGAGGGTGGTCTTCGCGGTGCCGGGGCGCCCGTGAGGATGACGTGTTTACCGCTGTTCAGCGCCGCGAGCAATCCCGACACGTCGCCCGGCTCGCGGGCCTCCACCTCATCCTGCACCCCGCCGTCGGGGCGCTCCTCGACCAGGCCCCCACGCTGCTGCGCCGCCTCGGGAGCACGACCACCCGCGTGACCGAGAGCGGCCTCGCGGGGGTCCGCGGCCCGGTCGACTGGCCCGCCACGGGGCGCGTGCGCCTGCTCGAACGGACCCCGACCGTCGTCACGCACCCGGGCGCCGCGACAACGACATCGCCGCGAACCGCCTCCTCGCGCTGCTCCTGGCCGGGGTACGCGACCGCGCGGCCTCGCTCGCGCTCGGCGGCGGGCAACCCGGCACGATCATCGCCGACCGGGGACGCCGCGCCGCGGCTCTCGCCGCTCACCGCGCTCTGGTAGGCGTCACGCCGTCAGCCCCGACCGCCCGCGACGTCCAGGCGCTCGGGCACGCGAGGTTCGCCCGCAGGAACGAGCCTCTCCTCGACGCCTGGCACGCCTGCAACGGACTGATCCACCGCGGTGACCCGGACGCGGACGCGGTCGAACAGTAGGGACTCGCCGTCGCCGCGGACGGGACGCTGTTCGAGATCCTCGTCCTGTTCCGGCTCCGCGACGCCCTCACAGCGCAGAGCTGGCACCTCGACCCGACCCGGCTGTTCGAGGGAAGCCTCACGTTCCGCGGCAGGCGCAGCCCCGACCGGCTCACCTGCATGTACCAGGGTGTCCCCATGGCCCTGAGCGCCGTAAGCCGGTACGTCGCGGCGCAGCAGGCGCACGGGCCGGCCTATCCGACCGACCTCCGACCCGACCTCGTCCTACGGTACGAACCGGCTTGCAGCGACGCGACGTGGTGGCTCGTCGAGGCGAAGACCAGCACCACCGGCAAGGCCCGGAGCGTGCTCATGCGCCGCGCCCTCCACGACCTGTTCGCCTACCGGTGGGCCTACGACACCAAACTGCAGGGCCAGGACACCTGGGGCCTCGGAATCGTCTGGGGCACCGGCCTGGCCGCCGGCAAGCACGACGCAAGGGTGTGCACGCCGGACCTGCTTCCCGCCGTGACAGCGGCTCTGATGCCCTGAGAACCTGGCCCCGAGCGGGCATCCGGGTCCCGGACTCCGGAGTCCTGGGTCCCCCGGACCGGTACAGCCGGCGGGACCCGTCCTGTTCGTACACGACCGCCCAGTCCTGGGAGTACTCCCCGACAGGGGTACGCACCCTGAACCGCCCGGGGAGTTTCGTGAATAGCTGGACGTGCTCAGGGCGTCGATTGGACGGGAGAACGGCTCGGGGGCAGCCGGCAGCTACGAGGTGCAGCTGGTGACCACGAACCCGGCGCCCCGCACCTGGCTGGTCAACGGCTACCCAGGCGTGTCGTTCGCGGCCGGGGACAAGCGAACCCAGCTCGGGGCGGCCGAGAGGAGGGACGCGCCGTTACACCGCGCACCGTGACCCTGGGGCCGGGACGACACGCCTCTGCGACCCTCGGCGCCTCGCAGGCGGCGTTTTCGGATCGCGATGCACGACCACGAAGGCCGCTGACTTCCGTGTCTACCCGCAAGGGGAAACCGGGATCCTTGTTCGGGTTGTGTTGAGCGGTTTGCCGACGAGGTGGCGGCTGCAGGCCCTAGGTTCGGCCAGCCGGCACCTGGGTCGGCCTGTTGTGGAGGACAACGATGCGGATTCCTGGTGTGGTTGGTGCGGTGCTGGCCGGCGGTGGCGCGGTCGCGATGGTGGGGTTGATGCCGGCAACGGCGTCGGCGGCCACGACGGTGCCGAAGCCGTCGGCGTCGTGCAAGGTCCCGGTGTTGTCGGTGAAGCCGCTGACGGTGACGCCGGGTAGCAAGGTGATGGTTTCGGGTGTGAACTTCTCGGGCTGCCCGGCGCAGGGCAGCAAGGTCAAGCCGACGCCGGTCCTGACGGTCAAGATCGCGGTGGTGTCGGCGGCGAAGACCGGCAAGGTGCTGGCCACGACAACGACTAGCAGGACGGGGGTGTTCAGCGTGAGTGTGACGGTCCCAGCGTTGCCCAGCGGTGGGGTGCCGAAGTTGGCGTTGGTGGCTCAGACCCGGGACGCCGCGACCGGCCTGGACTACGTCGGGCTCGCGGTGCTGGCCTACAAGAGCGTTGCCAAGGCACCTGCTCCGGTGGCGGCGCCGGTCAAGCACACCACCCCGGTCGCGCCCGTCCCGTCCGGTGGTGGTGGGGTACCGACCGCGGTCCCAGCCGGCTCCGGGGGCTTGGCGGCGGCCACCAGCCCAGCCACGCGGGCGGCTGAGTTGGCGTTGGGCGGTGCCGGTCTGGTCCTGCTTGCTGCCGGTGGGGTCGGTCTGGGTCGGCGCCGGCAGACCGGCCGGCGGTAGCCCCAGCGTCGGCGGCGCCGCAGTTTCTATCGCTGCGGCGCCGGTGACCTCAAGGACGAACATTTCGGTCATGCGGTTGGAAAGGAGGGTCGGTGCGTCGGCGAACCGGCCCGCGGGGCCTTCAAGGCGGGGTGAGCAGGTGGTGGGTGGCGCTGAGCCTGCTGGCCGGTGTCGTGCTGGTGGTCGTTGCGGTCCTCGGGCTGAGCCGGGATCGGTCCACCCCAAGCAGCTTCGGCGCCGCCGGGCCCATCAACGCCCCGAGCCCGACCGGCGCTCCGGCGGTGCTGCGGCCGCCAAGTCACCCGACGCCGGCGGCTGGCGCGCCGGCAGCGCCGGCTGCCCTAGCCGGTGGGGTGCTGGCAGTCCCGGTCCGGTTGGGGCTCTTGAACTTGGGGGTGCGCGCGACGGTGCAGGGCGTGGTCACCACCGGTGGGGTGCTCGGCGTGCCGGACGACCCGGCCCGGGTGGGGTGGTGGACCGGCAGCGTCCGGCCCGGCTCATCGGCGGGGTCGACCGTGCTGGACGGTCATGTCGACTCCGCGGTCAGCGGCGCGGGAGCGTTGTTCAGGCTGGCTGAGCTCAGCGCCGGGGACCTGTTGAGCGTGACCGACGCCCGCGGCCGGGACTGGACCTACCGGGTGTACGGCCGGCAGGTGTACGCCAAGCACCAAGGCCTGCCCCCCGCGTTGTTCAGCACCACCGGACCGGCCCGGCTGGTGCTGATCACCTGCGGCGGCCCGTTCAACGCCGCCGCCCGCAGCTACCAGGACAACATCGTGGTATTCGCCTCCCCGAAACTGTGACCCGCGGTCCGGCTACGCAAGCGAAGGCCGCCGAGTGCAGGCGACCGGCCTCATCGATTTCGTCGGTGTGGTAGTAGGTATCGGATGAGTCTCTCGATGGCGACGCCTAGCAGACGGACTCCGACGACGGCGTAGCCGATTTGGAGAAGGGGTCTTTCACGAGCGTTGTTGCAAGGAGCAGAAGTACGACACGGCTGAACAGGAGCAGCGTTCCGCTGGTGGCAGTCCGGGGTTCGCCTTCCACTGCGTTCCCCCTCCGCTACTGCAACGCGAGCGCTGCTTCGGGCTGCGGGAGGGAGGCGGTGAAGGCGCGGCCGGCGGGGCTCAGATCACGGGCGGCTCTGGTCGCAAGCAGGAGTTCGCGTGGTGCGCGGGGTCGTAAGGGGAGGGCGGTGATGCCGGCGAGGGAACGGGCCAGGGCCAGCTGGGGTACGACGCTGACCCCGAGTTCTTCCCGGACCATCGCGAGCAGAGTGGTCATGTCCCGAATGCGGTGGGCGGGGGTCAGTGGCAGGCCTTGCTGTTCGTAAAGCTGGCGGATCAGTGGTTCGCAGCCGCCGGTGGACAACAGAAACGGGTCGTCGGCGAGCTCGGCGGCCTGCCCGGCCAGCGGGTGCTGGGTGGGTAGCACGGCGAGCATCTCGTCGTGAGCCAACGGCACGGTGTCCAGCTCGGGTCGTGGTCCGGTGACCACCCCGAGTTCGACGGTGCGCTGGTCGATCCAGGCGCTGACTTCGAGATCGCTGCCTTCCAGGAGCACGACCTGGACGGCGGGGTGCTGGCGGGTGAAGGGAGACAGCAGCGGCGGGAGCAGCTGGCACGCGCTGGGCATCACCCCGATGCGCAGTCGGCCCTGCTGGATCCCGGCCAGGCCGGCGGCTTCGTCGGCGAGCAGGTTGATGTGGCGCAGGGTTTCGGTGGCGTGGGGTAGCAGTCGTGCGCCGAGGTCGGTGAGCACACTGCCGGTCCGGTCCCGCAGGACCAGACGCAGGCCAAGTTCGGTCTCCAGCGAGGTCAAGGCGTGGCTGACCGCGGACTGGGTCAGCCCGAGAGCGGCAGCCCCGCCCGTAACGCTGCCCGCTTCGGCAATCGCCGTCAGCGCCCGCAACTGCGCAAGGTTCATGAGGCGGGCTCATGTATTACTTGGCTCAGTCTTGTTTGCCTCACCCCACCAGCATCCCTTACTACTGAGCCCCCGGGTCCGTTGCGCCCACGTTCATCGGCTGGGAGGCGCTGTGGCTGTAGTCGACCTGCTGGTGCTGTTGGTCTTGGGCGCTTTGTGGGGCGCGTCGTTTCTGTTCCTCCGGGTGGCCGTCCCGGTGCTGGGACCGGTGAGCCTGATCGAGGCCCGGGTGCTGGTGGCCGGCCTTGCTCTGCTGGCTGTTGGGCTAGCGCTGCGGCGGCTTCCGGACGTGCGTCGCGACGCCGGCCGGTTCCTGACCCTGGGCGCGCTGTCAGCGGCGGCGCCGTTCACGCTGATTGCGGCGGCGGAACTGCGCCTGACCGCGTCCCTGGCGGCGATCCTGAACGCCACGACCCCGCTGTTCGCGCTTGGCCTCGCCGCGATCCGGCTGCGGGAGCCGCTGTCCCACCGGCGCCTGGCTGGAGTGCTGCTCGGTGTGGCCGGGGTCGCTGTCCTGGTCGGTCTGGGCCCACTGCACCTCGATGGCGCCCTGGTCCTGGCCACCGCTGCGAGCCTGCTCGCCGCGCTGTTCTACGCCCTGGGCGGGGTGTACGCCAAGACCCACTTCGCTGATCGCCCACCGCTGGTCACCGCCACCGGCCAACAGCTCGGCGCCGCCGTCTTACTCCTGCTGCCCAGCCTGGCCCTCCCCCCTCGACACCCAGCGAACAGCCACGTGGTGTTGGGCGTACTCACCCTCGCGCTGGCCTGTACCGCTCTGGGCTTCGCCCTGTTCTACCGACTCGTCAACCGCGTTGGGCCCACCGGCGCGCTCACCGTCGCCTTCCTATGGGGCGCTGTCTTCCTCCACGAACCCCTGACGTGGAGCACCCCCGCCGGCCTGCTCCTCATACTGGGCGCCATCACGCTGGTCACCGACATCCATCTGCCCGCCCGCTGCCGCCCGGCGCGACCACCGCTGCGCTCATGAGAAATCGCCGACGCTGACGCAAGCCTCGTACGCCAGCATGATCGACCTGGGGGTACCGGCGGTGCTGTATGGCAACGGTCAGGTATCAGCGGGATGGCGCGTTCAGGTGGTTGGGCCGGCGTTGCTGCTGTCCGATAAGCGCCGGGGGTTTGGCCCATGGTGCGGGCGCATGTGTCGATGAAAGCGCTCGTGGTGGCCCACCCGCAGCGTTGTGCTGTCTCCAATGACGTCACCAGCGGCGCGGCGTCCTCGCCGACCGACGCCGGCTGCCGTGGATGTCGCCGCTCGGAGTCAGCCTCGCCGGCATCGGCGCAGGGCCGGCCGGTCTCGCGCCGACCTACCCGCTGGTGTTCGTTCTGCTCCTGCCCGGACTTCCGAAGATCATGAGCACACGCGGGGCTGAATCTGCCTTGTGACCTGCGGGTTTGCCGGAAGGGCGCGTGATGGGTCGTGTTACTACACATCCACAGACCCAGCCGGGTTGCTCGGCTGG
>JAABUT010000401.1_pt1 | contig 72769 bp, 82 predicted proteins | sample 5559281 | NCBI WGS metagenome assembly JAABUT01 (sample SAMN10711880, study PRJNA513359) | rock metagenome | isolation source: Antarctica rocks | place: Antarctica: Victoria Land, Ricker Hills nord | collected 2016-01-04 | reverse complement strand
CGTCTGCCCCTTCTCCGTTTGATCCGTTGGGATCGATTTCTCAGCTATCTCTCAGCTCCGCGGTCGAACGCGAAGGTTCTGCATGCCGCCATCGACCGGAAGTGCGGTGGCGGTGGTCGACCCGGCGAGCGGGCTGGCGAGATAGGCGATCGCGAATGCGACCTCCGCTGCCGACACCAGGCGACCCATCGGCTGGCGGGCGGCGAGTGCTGCTGCTTCCGCTTCGGGATCGGCGGCGGCCGACAGCAGCCGGTTCACCCAGGGAGTGGCCGCCGTTCCCGGGTTCACGCAATTCACCCGGATGCCGTCGGCGACATGATCCGCAGCCATCGCCATGGTGAGAGCGAGAACGGCACCCTTCGACGCCGAATACACCGCGCGCTGCTGAAGCCCTGCGGTCGCAGCGATCGAGCAGGTGTTCACGATTGCGCCATGATCGCTTTCGAGGAGCCACGGCAACGCCGCGCGGGTGACACGGACCAGGCCGAGAACGTTCACGTCGAGCACCCGATGCCATTCATCATCTGAATTGTCACCGACCGCGCCGGCGGCCCCGATTCCAGCGTTGTTGACGACGATGTCGATTCCGCCCAGCTGAGTGGCCGCGGATTCGACACCCGCGCGAACCGACGCGTCGTCGGTGACGTCGGCGACGATCGCGATGACATCATCGGCAGCACCGGCGACGTCGCGATCGAGGATGGCGACGTTCGCGCCTCGCCGGGTCAACTCGGCGGCGGCGGCATAACCGATACCGGAGGCGCCCCCGGTCACGATCGCGCGAAGCCCGTCGAAATCGGCTGACGGTGACATAGAAGCTCTCCAAGGTGGATTAAGGGATGATCCGGGCGGCTAAACGCGGTAATGCTAGTCATTTCGTCGCCGTGGCCGACTGCGGTACTGTTCTGCACGGCTTCATCTAGTTCAGGTACTCCTGCGCGTGCTCGATTCTCAACCGTGAGTAGTTCTCCCCGGCCGCCGGTCACCACCAGATACCGGCGATTGCGGAAAACCTCTCAGCGGGTCGTCGTCGTCACGCTAGCAGCGCTTCGAAAGTCGACCGGCACGGGTGGGTCGGTCACTTGCGGGGCATTCCCAACCGACAGCCCGTCACCGGGCCGTCGACATGCACAACACCCAAATGGCGTGACAACCGGAAGGAAGCAAAATGGCACAGCAGGTTAATGTCGTGTTGGTCGATGACCTCGATGGTTCAGAGGCCGGCGAGACAGTCGTGTTCGGACTCGATGGAACGACGTATGAGATCGACCTGTCCGAGAAGAACGCGAAGAAGTTGCGCGATTCGGTCGCGCTCTATGTTGCGTCGGCCCGACGCACCGGGGGACGCCGGGGAGCTGCCCGCACCGCGGGTCGCGCGCCGAGCACCGCGACCTCGACCGACACCGCGTCCGTTCGGACGTGGGCCCGGTCCAAGGGTTACGAGGTCTCGGATCGCGGCCGCATCTCAGCCGACATCCTCGACGCGTACAAGAAGGCCAACCGCAAGTAATTCCGACCGACGGCGCCGGCCTCGCGTGAGCGACGGCCGAGCCACCTCACGGCACCCGTTCCCGGATCGTCCCGGCACCGGGTGCCGTGACGTTTTCCTGGGGCGAGCCCGATTCGGGCGCCTCTGTTTCAGCCGCGAGCGAACATCTCGCTGAGGACGGTGAACCCGGGAACAGGGTGCTGACCAGGCAGGTTGTGGATGTCAGCGGTCGACACCGACCCTCCGGGCCGGTGGTGGAGCTGCGTTGACCGCTCCTCGTAACACGGGGCCGGTTAGCATTTACAAGGCCACACCGCACAGCTGAGGCCATCGCATCGTCTGTCCCAAGGAGTACTGATGTTCGAGAGGTTTACCGACCGAGCACGCCGCGTCGTCGTGCTGGCCTCTGAAGAGGCCCGCATGCTCAGCCACAACTACATCGGCACCGAGCACATCCTCCTCGGCCTGATCCACGAGGGCGAGGGTCTGGCCGCGAAGGCGCTCGAGCAGCTCGGCATCACGCTGGAGGCTGTCCGTGCCCAGGTCGAGGAAGTGATCGGTCAGGGCCAGCAGGCCCCCACCGGCCACATCCCGTTCACCCCGCGCGCCAAGAAGGTCCTCGAGCTCTCGCTTCGTGAAGCGCTGCAGCTCGGCCACAGCTACATCAGCACCGAGCACATCCTCCTCGGCCTCATCCGTGAGGGCGAAGGCGTGGCCGTGCAGGTCCTGCTGAAGCAGGGTGCCGACCTCGGTCGCGTCCGCCAGCAGGTCATGCAGCTGCTGTCGGGTTACTCGGGCAAGGAGCAGACGGCCATGGCCGGCGGCCCCACCGAGGGTTCGCCGCAGGGCTCGCTCGTGCTCGACCAGTTCGGCCGCAACCTGACCCAGGCTGCCCGCGAGGGCAAGCTCGACCCGGTCATCGGTCGCGAGAAAGAGATCGAGCGGGTCATGCAGGTCCTGTCCCGCCGTACCAAGAACAACCCTGTCCTCATCGGTGAGCCCGGTGTCGGCAAGACGACCATCGTCGAGGGTTTGGCCCAGCAGATCGTGCGCGGCGACGTGCCCGAGACGCTGAAGGACAAGCAGCTCTACACCCTCGACCTCGGTTCGCTCGTGGCCGGCAGCCGTTACCGCGGTGACTTCGAGGAGCGCCTCAAGAAGGTCCTCAAGGAGATCCAGACCCGCGGCGACATCGTCTTGTTCATCGACGAGATCCACACGCTGGTCGGCGCGGGTGCCGCTGAAGGCGCCATCGACGCAGCCTCGATCCTCAAGCCGAAGTTGGCCCGGGGCGAGCTGCAGACCATCGGCGCGACCACCCTCGACGAGTACCGCAAGTACCTCGAGAAGGACGCCGCACTCGAGCGCCGGTTCCAGCCGATCCAGGTCAACGAGCCGTCCATCGCCAACACGATCGAGATGCTCAAGGGTGTCCGCGATCTCTACGAGGCGCACCACCGTGTGACCATCACCGACGAGGCCCTGGTGGCCGCGGCGACGATGGCCGCCCGATACATCTCCGACCGGTTCCTGCCCGACAAGGCGATCGACCTCATCGACGAAGCCGGCTCACGCCTGCGCATCCGTCGTATGACGGCGCCGCCGGACCTGCGTGACTTCGATCGCAAGATCGACGAGGTCCGCCGCGACAAGGAAGCGGCCATCGACGCTCAGGACTACGAGCGGGCCGCGAAGCGTCGTGACGAGGAGAAGAAGCTCACCGTCGCGAAGGGCGAGCGCGAGCAGCAGTGGAAGTCCGGTGACCTCGACGTCGTCGCCGAGGTGGACGAGGAGCTGATCGCCGAGGTCCTGTCGATCTCGACGGGCATCCCGGTGCTGAAGCTGACCGAGGAAGAGAGCGGCCGGCTGCTGCACATGGAGGACGAGCTGCACAAGCGCGTCATCGGCCAGGACGAGGCCATCAAGGCCCTCGCACGGGCCATTCGGCGTACGCGTGCGGGTCTGAAGGACCCGAAGCGTCCCGGCGGTTCGTTCATCTTCGCCGGCCCGACCGGTACGGGTAAGACCTACCTGTCGAAGGCGCTCGCGGAGTTCCTGTTCGGCGAGGCCGACTCGCTGATCCAGCTCGACATGTCGGAGTACTCCGAGAAGCACACGGTCTCGCGGCTGTTCGGTTCACCGCCCGGGTACGTGGGTTACGAAGAGGGTGGCCAGCTCACCGAGAAGGTCCGTCGCAAGCCGTTCTCCGTCGTGCTGTTCGACGAAGTGGAGAAGGCCCACCCGGACATCTTCAACTCGCTCCTGCAGATCCTCGAAGAAGGTCGCCTCACCGACTCCCAGGGCCGGGTCGTCGACTTCAAGAACACCGTCGTGATCATGACCACCAACCTCGGTAGCCGTGACATCGCCAAGGGCGGTGGGGTCGGGTTCGCGAACAACAACGACCTCAGCAGCTCCTACGACCGGATGAAGGCGAAGGTGTCGGACGAGCTCAAGCAGCACTTCCGGCCCGAGTTCCTCAACCGTGTCGACGAGATCATCGTGTTCCCGCCGCCTACCCAGGACGAGATCCTGCAGATGGTCGACCTGATGATCCACGACGTCGAGGTCCGGCTGCTCGACAAGGACATGGCGCTCGAGCTCACGCCCGCCGCCAAGTTCCTGCTCTCGCGTCGCGGCTTCGACCCCGTGCTCGGTGCGCGCCCGTTGCGGCGCACCGTCCAGCGCGAGATCGAGGACACGATGGCGGAGAAGATCCTCTTCGGCGAGTTGCGCGCCGGCCAGATCGTCCTGGTCGATGCCACCGGCGAGGGTCCGGACGCGGAGTTCACCTTCGTCGGAACGTCGAAGGGCGAACTGCCCGACCTGCCGCCGCTGCCGCCGGTCGCGCCCGTCGAGGCGTAGTCAGCAGGGAGCACCAGCCACCGCCGCACAAGACCCGCCGGTCCGGGAGAGATCCCGGGCCGGCGGGTCCTGTTTGGTTGGCGGGTCGCCGGATTCATGGCCGCGCCCTCGACGACTGTTCGGAGAATCGGCATCCGCTGGCAATCCGGAGACGCTTCTGCGAACAGTTGGTCGATCGTTGGCGGATCCGCCCGCTCTAGGGCCGCCGGTACATGCGGTAGCTCCGCCAGCGGACGTAGCCGATCGACTCGTAGAACGACGCCCGGGTCGTCCAGCTGATGTGGCATACGCGGGCGCCGCGGTCTCGCAGGATCTCCGAACCGCGCGCGACAAGTGCCGTGCCGATCCCGTGGCCGTGCTGAGCGGCGGCGACGCCGACACACCCGATGGTGGCGGCTCGCTCACCGAGCATCGGCGTGAACGGGGACGCGACTCCCGGTCCACCGAGTAGGGCGGCACCTACGACAGCGCCGGCTCGGTCGCGTGCGACCAGACTGTCGTCGATCGTCGCCGCGTAGTACGGGAACCAGCTCGGGAACTCGACCCGTTCGAAGTCGAGAAGCGCGTCGCCTGCCGGCTCGACCGCGATGGTGAGCCCCGCAGCCCTGCTGCCATCGAACACGTCCTCGGGCGTCACGTAGCTCGCGAGGTCCTGAGTCAGATCGTCGGTGTGATGGTCGATCCGCCAGCCGGCACGGTCGAACAGACGAGTGGCCCCGCGTAGGTCGTCGGGGACACCGGGCCAGATCGCGTGCGCACCGTCGCCGGTGGACAGCGAGGTCACTCCGACATCGGCGAGTTGTCGTGTCGCGCTCGACAGGAGCGCGGACCCGACACCCGAGCGCGCGTACTCCGAGGCGACGACGACGATCTCGATCGCGCCGGCGGAACTGAATGCGAGGAAACCGATCGGCAGACCATCCTCGGTGACCGCGACGACTCCGTCCGTCCAACCACGGAGGCTGCCGGGGGTGAGCACCCAGTCGGTGCCCGCTGACGTCCAGAGGTCGAGCGCGACGTCGGCGTGCACGGTCCGGTCGTACGGAATCAACTCGGGTGGGCGAGACATCTGCGGAGGCTATCGCCGTAAGGGCACCGCGGCGGCCATGTAGGGGACACGGCTGTCGACCGAGGGCGAGTACGCATTCGTGACGAAGGCTGCCGACTCCGGGACGAGCTGTCGGATGAGCTCGACGGCGACCTGATCGGACAGGTCGGTGACCGGGTAGCTCTGCCGGCCGGCGGCGGTCGTCACGGTGACGCTCGTGAGTCCCATACGGCGCTGGAACAGCGACTGCCGCATGGTCAGACCGATCACGCCGTCCGCATCGAGCATGCAGCGACGGCGGACCAGCGACCCATATCTCGTCACCAGCCATCGCTGTCCGCCTCCGGGCGCGATCACCAGCGCATGTCCGAGACTGCGGAAGCGGTCGTCGGCAACGGCGAGCGCCGCCGGGAGCACTACCGCCGACACGGTGGGAATCCATGCGGGCAGCGGTCCGGCCAGCGCCCAGACGGTGAGCGCCACCACGACAACCGTCGACGGCATGAGCGCACGGACGTAGCGACGCCGTCGTGCAGCGGCTCTCGGGGCAACGAGCGACGCAGCGCCGGGAAGCGACGTCCCGAGCACCGCCGCCTCGACCGCGACCGCCACCGTCCGCGGTGCCGGTGGCACCAGCAGTGTGCCGCCGCGCTCGGACCCACGGCCAACCCGCAGACCGGTCGCGATCGCGAGGCACCGTGCACCGCCGGTGAGGCGCAACAGAAGCGGCTCGGAGCGCTCCACGCCACGGATGCGCCGCTCCTCGACGCTGGTGGCGCGGGTCGTCAGCAGCCCCCGTGCCACATGCAGCGAGCCACCGGAGTGCCGGGTGAGCCGGAAATCCCAGAACGCGATCACGTAGCCCGCGACGGACAGGATCCCGATCAGCACGGCACTGGCGAGTCCGACCTCGACGACGACTTGCCACAGCGCGGTCCGGCCCAGGTGGTCGAGGACCGACCGCACCGCGCTGATGCGGTCCGGATGCAGGTGCGCCTCTCCGGTGATCCGCCAGCCGAGGCCGACGAGGAAAAGCGCGGTGACGGTGCCCGACATGGTCGCCGGCGCATACCGGATCCAGGCCGGGTCGAACCGGACGAGTTCGTCCTCGACGACCGGTGCATCCGCGGACCGGTCGGGATCGGCGTGCGAACGGTGGAGCAACTCCGCCCGCAAGGTCGCGGCGCGGGCTGCGGGCAGGCCGTCGAGGGCCAGCGCGGCGGCCTTGCGGTCCGACGTGCCCGTTCCGATCTCGACCTTCACCAGTCCCAGCGCACGTTGGAGCGGATGCGCGCTGATGTCGACGGTCCGGACCCGATCGCGCGGCACCGTCAGGCGCTTGCGTGCGATCAGCCCACGCCTGACCTCGACCGACGAGACGGTGATCCGATACCGCGTCGTGAGCCAGCGCGCCACGCCGAGGCTCACGACGGCGGCGACGCCGATCAGGCTCCACGGCGGCTGCGAGGTCGAGGCGTGACCGGCGAACACGAGGGCTACCAGGAACGGCAGGGCCGGGATGAGTTCGCGCACGGGCTGGACGAACAGCATGCCGACCGAGAGTCGTTGCCAGTCCTGCTCGACGTCGGGCCGGGCTTCGGTGACCGTCACGTCGCGTCGCCGGCACCAGCTTGCGCGGCCTCTGTCAGTCGCACCGCGATCCGGGCGGCGTCGTCGAGATCGAGCCCGGCGATCACCAGCGGGCCGGCGGCGGACGCGGTGGTGACGGTGACCTTCGCCAGCCCGAACAGCCGTCCGATCGGACCACGCTCGGTGTCGACGGTCTGGATGCGCGTCAGCGGCGCGATGCGGCGTTCCTGGGCGAACCAGCCGGACTGGGTGTAGACAGCCTCGTCGGTCAGCTCCCACCGGTGCACCAGGTAACGCCAGCGGGGCATGACGGCGACATGGACCGACGCCAGCGCGGCGCTCACGATCAGCAGCGGCACGTGCCACGGGGGGAGCGGCCAGTCCAGCCGCCAACTCACGACCTGCAGGCCGATCACGACGGCCCAGCCGGTGGCCGCCCGCGCGAACCAGTAACGGACTGCTCGCGGCGACACGAGGTTGACGGGCGGACGGAGAAGCGGTTCGGCGGTGGCGGCCCCGATATCGGGAGGCAGGGTGGTGGACATGGCCACATCCTGTTCGGCCGAACGCGCCGCGTCCCGGTTGGTTGTCAGGGTCCGGGTGTGACGGATGTCAGCGGCCGACGGTGCTCCACCGGCCGAACTCTGCACACTTCGCCGGGGTTCGTAGGCTGGGGGCCGTGCCCACCGACGCGTCGCCCGAGACCGACCTCCTCATCATCGGCGCCGGACCGGTCGGGCTGTTCGGCGCCTTCTACGCCGGGCTGCGTGGACTGTCGGTGACCTTGCTCGACGCCTTGCCGACGGCCGGCGGCCAGATCAGCGCCATGTATCCGGAGAAGGACATCCTCGACGTGGCCGGGTTCCCCCGCGTCAAGGGTCGCGATCTCGTCAGCGACCTCGTCGCACAGGCCGAACCGTTCTCGCCGACCTACCTCCTCGAGCAGGAGGCGGTGGCGATGACCGCCTCGGACGACGGTGTCGTCGTCAGCACCCGCGCCGGTCTGGACGTACGCGCGAAAGCGGTGCTGCTGACCGGTGGGATCGGCTCGTTCAGCCCGAAGCCGCTGCCGGCCGCGGCGGAGTGGACCGGCGACCCGATCCTGCACTTCGTCGAGCATCCGGCCTTCCTGGCCAGCCGGGACGTCGTGATCGTCGGCGGCGGCGACTCGGCGGTCGACTGGGCGCTGATGCTCGCGCCGATCGCTTTGAGCGTGACGATCGTGCATCGGCGGGACCGGTTCCGTGCCCACGCCGGCCTGGTGGATCGCGTTCGCGACCTGGGCGTGCAGTTCGTCGTGCCGGCCGAGGTCACGAAGCTGACGGGGACCGACGGGCATCTCGAATCGGTGGAGGTGACCGACACGAAGACCAAAGATGTCAGGACGCTGACATGCTCGGCCATTGTCGCCGCGTTGGGTTTCCACGCGGAGCTAGGTCCGTTGGCCGAGTGGGGGCTCACGCTCCAGGGCCGGCACGTCGTCGTCGACTCGACCGGCTCGACCGGTATCGACCGTGTCTACGCCGCCGGTGATCTCGTCACCTATCCGGGCAAGGTCGCCCTGCTGGCAACGGGATTCGGTGAGGTCGCCACTGCAGTGAACAACGCCGCCGCGCGCCTCGACCCGCATTCCTCGTTGTTCCCGGGTCACACGACGGCCATCACCGACGCGGAGCACTGAGGCTCCGCGTCGGCGCGGCTGGCCCGCTGCGCCGGTGGCACGGTCACAGCGTGTCCGTCCGATACCCCCGGTTGTCCGCGAAAACACCCGTCGCGACGCCGACGACTCACTACCGTGTGCAGTATGGGTGACGCCTTGTCCCCCGACCACAGCCTGCGGAGGCGACCGACGGTGTTGACGGACGACCAGCTCGAGGACTACCAGAAGAACGGCTACATCCTGGTGAAGGGGCTTCTCGACCGTGACGAGGCTGCCGCGATGCGCGCCGAGTCGCACGCGCTGCTCGACCGGCTCGCCGACAAGCAGGATGCGACGTGGGCGTCGTCGGCGGACCTCGCGGGCGGGAAGAAGACCAGCCTCCAGCACTGCCACGACGCGCAGTTCTACTCGGCCGCGTTCAGTCGGCTCCTCGTCGATCCGCGCTTCACCGACGTCGCCGGCCAGGTGCTGGGTACCCCGAACGTTCAGCTCCACCACACGAAGCTGTTCGTGAAGCCGCCGGCACAGGGTTCCCCGTTCCCGATGCACCAGGATCATCCGTTCTTCCCGCACACCTATCACCGGATGGGTGCGGCGATCATGCACTTCGACGACGCGACAGTCGAGAAGGGCTGCGTGCGGATCGTCCCCGGCTCGTACCTCAACGGGCCGCTCGAGCATCTGTCCGAGGGCAGTTTCCACCTCGACCCGAAGGACTGGCCGATCGAGATGTCGGTGCCGTGTCCGGCCGAGCCCGGTGACGTGCTGTTCTTCAGCTACCTGACCGTGCACGCATCCGGGGTGAACGTCTCCGACGAGGCGCGCACCACCTGGCTCGTCCAGTTTCGCGATCCCGCCGACCCGCCGTTGACCGATGCCCACACGTTCTCCCTCGGCCAGGGGATGATGCTCGCCGGTATCGACCCGACCGCCCGTGGTCACGCCGACGCGGCCCCGACGAGCGCCATGGGCGGCGCAACGATGGGCCCGAGCTGAGCCGTGGCGCAGGCCGGTGACAGCGCGCGCCGGGCAGTTGCCTACGAGCGGCTCCCCGGCCTGCGCGCACGCCGCATCGGCCTCACGCTCGGTGGGCGCAGTATCGATTTCGTCGACTGGGGCTTCTACCCGCCGAGCCGGTGGCGGAACTACCGGCACAGTCATTCCTACTTCGAGGTCTGCTTCGCCTACGCCGGTGAAGGGAGATTCCGCTGGCAGGACAGCGAATTCGCGGTGGGTCCGGATGTCGCCTTCGTCGCCCGCCCTGGTGATCTGCACGAGATCGACGCGAGTACGAGTGACCCGCTGGGCATCGCGTTCTGGAGCCTGACCGTCGGGCCGGGAGCCGGTGAGCTCGACTGGCTGACGGGGTTCACCGACCGGTCCGCGTCGCCGGTGACGACGCGGGTCGACGGTGTCGCGTCGATCCTCGACCTGCTGTCAGCGAGCCTGGCCGCTGGCGGCGGTGGGCGTGAACGCGCCGACGTCCTCGCACACGCGCTTGCCGTCGAGACAGTCCAGGCGTTCACCGATCCGGCCTCGTCTGCGACCGGGCCGGACGAGCCGGCGACCGACAGTGCCGAGCTCGCGGTGGCGACGATGCACCGCTACCTGCGCGACAATCTGTCCCGCCCGCTGCAGGTCCGTGATGTCGCCGCTCAGGTGCATTTGAGTGAGCGGCATGCGGCGCGGATCTTCCAGGCGGCGACGGGTGAATCGTTGCTGGCGCATCTGCGTCGGCTACGGATGGAGCGTGCCGCGGATCGGTTGCTCGTCGAGTCGGTGACCGTCACGAGCCTCGCCGCGGAAGCGGGTTTCTATGACCGCCGGCACTTCTCGAGGAGTTTCCGCGAGTACTTCGGGGTCACGCCGACCGAATACCGCGACGCGGCCGGGACCACCCAGACGGAGGATTCGCTGATCGACCGGCCGCAGCCGCGGCAGCGGTCGCTCGGTCAAGGCAACCGGTAGGCGCCCTCGTCGAGGACGACGAGCCCGTCGGTGAGCAAGGATGCGAGCGCGCGGTCCCGCTGCTCGGCGATCGACCAGGCCGGTTCGAGCTCGGTTGCCGCGACGGGGTCGTCGGCCCCACGCAGGACGGCGAGAATACGTCCGCGGGCTTGACGATCGGTCCCCTCGTAGCCTTGTGAGCGACGCCGATCCGCGGGTTGAGGGCGCCCCAGCGCGAACCAACGGCAGCGGGTGCGAACGGGGCAGGCCGCACAGTCGGGCGAGCGCGCCGTGCAGACCAGAGCGCCGAGTTCCATCACCGCAACCGACCAGTGCGCCGCTGCCGGGCCGGCCGTCGGGACGATGGCATCGGCTTCGGACCGCTCGGACTTGGTGACGCCCGAAGCAGGAATCGCCTGGCCGCGCAGGATCCGGCCCAGGACCCGTCGCACGTTGGTGTCGAGGACGACGGACCGTCGCCGGAACGCGAAGGCCGTGACAGCGGCCGCGGTGTACTCGCCGATTCCGGGGAGCGACCGGAGGACCACCTCGTCCGACGGCACGTGGCCGTTGTGGAGGTCGTCGATCGCGCGGGCCGCCGCGTGGAGCCGCAGTGCGCGTCGTGGGTATCCGAGCCGTGCCCAGGCGCGAATCGCCGCGGCAGGTTCCTCGGCCGCCAGGGCTGCGGGGGTCGGCCATCGCTGAAGCCATTGCGTCCAGATCGGGAGGACGCGTGCGACAGGTGTCTGCTGCAGCATGATCTCGCTGACCAGCACGCCCCAAGGAGTCGCGTCGGCGGCCCGCCAAGGAAGGTCACGAGCGTTGGCGTCGTACCAGGCGACGATGCGCCGCCGCAGCCACCAGGCGTCGGGATCCCCTGCGCGGTCGTCGCTCATGCTCGCCATGGTGCCCGAGCGGGCACACTGCCCGGACTCTCGGCCGGCAGAACGGCCTCGCCGAAGAATGGGCGTCCATCGCGCGGACGACCGTCGGATCGCCCGCGCGGAGGACGCGTCCGCGTGATCCGAGCCGTTAGCGTCGGCCGCATGGACCTCCTTCAGCGACCGGCAGGGGACGGGCAGATCTCGGTGTCCCACCTGTCCAAGCGCTTCGGCCCGATCGCTGCCGTCGACGACCTCTCCTTCACCGTGGACCCCGGCCGGGTCACCGGTTTCCTCGGCCCGAACGGCGCAGGCAAGACGACCACGCTGCGCATGCTGCTTGGGCTCGTCACGCCCACCAGCGGGTCAGCGACCATCGGTGGTCGCCGGTACGTCGACATCCCGAAGCCGACGCGGGTGGTCGGCGCGGCCCTCGAGGCGGCCAGCTTCCATCCTGGCCGTTCCGCCCGCGACCACCTCCGGGTGATGGGGTTGGCCGCCTCGATCACCGATCGCCGGGTCGACGAGCTGCTCGAGCTGGTCGGGCTCGACCCGGCCGCCGGCCGACGGGTCGGCGGGTTCTCGCTCGGGATGCGTCAACGGCTCGCGCTGGCGGGCACGCTGCTCGGTGACCCGCCGGTTCTTCTGCTGGACGAGCCGGCCAACGGCCTCGACCCGGAGGGAATCGCCTGGTTGCGTGGGCTCCTCCGCACCTTGGCCGCCGAAGGACGCACCGTCCTCGTGTCGAGCCACGTCCTGTCGGAGGTCCAGCAGACCGTCGACGACGTGGTGATCATCGCCCGCGGCAGGCTCGTCCATTCGTCGGATCTCGAGAGTCTCGCCGCTCTGGCCGGACGCTCGGTCCGAGCCCGTACCCCGGAGCCGACCCGGCTCGCCGACGTGCTCCGCAACGCCGGGTTGACCGTCGAGGACGTCCACGACATGCCACCTGGTGTCGATCCGCGGACGGCACTCGCCCACGACGTCGGGTCGGTCGAGGTGGCGGACGTCGACCCGGCCGTCGTCGCACGCCTTGCCGCGGACGCCGGCCTGCCCCTCTTCGAGCTGTCCGTGCGCGAACTCGAGCTGGAACAGGTCTTCCTCGACCTGGTGGCGGGGCAAGCATGATCACCGCGATCCGAACCGAGCTGTTGAAGGTTCGCACGACGCGGCTCTGGTGGGTGCTGCTGGGCCTGATGGTCGCCATCGTCGGCGGACTGACCGCTCTGCTCGCCGTCATCCTCCACACCACCGCGTCCGACGACAAGGCCGCCGCCGGTGGGCCCGTTCTCGTCACCGGCGTCGTGTACTCGATGGCGGTCGGCTTCGGCTACGTGTTCACGCTCGTGCTGGGCACGCTGTCGGTGACCGGGGAATTCCGCTACCAGACCCTCACCCCGACCTACCTGACCGAACCGCGTCGCGGGGTCGTTGTCGCGGGTAAGACGGTCGGCCAGTTCGTCACGGGCGTCATGTTCGGGGTGGTCACGGTGGTCGTCGCGGTCGGCATCGGTGCCGGCCTCCTGGCCATCCTCGGGAACCCCACCGGCCTGGGTGAGGGCAGCATCCAGCGCTCGCTCGTCCTCACACCGATCGCCCTAGGTCTCTGGGCGGTGATCGGCGTCGGGTTGGGCGCGCTCATCCGCAACCAGGTGGCGGCCATCGTCGTGATCATCGCCTTCAACCAGCTGGTCGATCCGATCCTGCGGCTCGCGCTCGGGGCCCTGGGCGGCCAGGGAGTGGTGAAGTTCCTTCCGACCTCGGCGGCAGAGTCGATGGCAGGTGGCGGGCTCGGGTCCCTGCTCAGTGCCGACGGCACCACCGGCGCGCTGGCCTGGTGGGCCGGGGGACTGGTGCTGCTCGCCTACGGAATCGTGTTCGTCGTCCTGGGCTGGGTGTTCACGCTCCGACGCGACGTGAGCTGAACACCCGCGACCGCGCCCGCATGGGGTGACGGGAACATTCCACCGGCCCGGCTAGGTTGACCGACCATGACGAAGCTCACTGAGAACGCACGTTCACTGTTCGCCGCGAAGAACCTCGCCTGGGCGACCACCATCCGGCCGGACGGATCGCCGCACAACACGATCGTCTGGGCCGACGTCGAAGGTGACGTCGTCATCTTCAACACCGCGGTCGATCGCGCCAAGGAGAAGCACCTGCGGGCGAACCCCAACATCTCCCTCAGCGTCCTCGACCCCGAGAACGACGGTCGATTCGCGAGCATCTCCGGCGTCCCCGAGTTCAGCACCGACGACGGTGTCGAGGTCATCGAGGCCCTCTCGCAGAAGTACACCGGCGGCCCGTACGGCGGTCACGTCGAGGGCGAGCAGCGCATCACCGTTCGCGTGAAGCCGGTCAAGCTGGTCGAGCAGACCGGCTGGTGAGGCGCTCGCGGGCGTCCGGTCCGGGACCGGGCGACACCCGGGACAGGCTGCAACTAGGTGTGCGAAGCTAGCTCTGACCGCGCAGTCGCGCGCATCACCAAGCTCGCTTTCGGAGGAAGCCCCCGTGTCGGATCTTCGTATCGGTGTCGTCGGTTTCGGTATGCGCGGCGGGCTGTCCCGTCATGCGCACAAGCCAGGTCAGGGCTCGGCGATCGTCGCCCTGTGCGATCCGTCGCCGAAGTCGGCGGTGCGGTTCCAGGAGCTGTTCGGGGCCGACACCACGATCGACACCGACCTCGAGTCGTTCGTCGCCCGCGGGCTCGACGCCGCGTTCGTGATCTCGCCGGACTACCTACACTACGAGCACGCGAAGTTCCTGCTCGAACACGACATCGCCGTCTACCTCGAGAAGCCGATGTCGATCACGACCGCCGACTGCGACGAGCTGCTGGCCATCGCCAAGGCACGCGGCGGTCGGCTCTACCTCGGGCACAACATGCGGCACATGCCGTTCGTCCGCACGATGAAGGACCTCATCAGCTCCGGCGCCATCGGCGTGCCCAAGGCTGCGTGGGTCCGGCATTTCGTGTCCACCGGCGGCGACTACTACTTCGGCGACTGGCACGCCGAGCGCGAGTACGCCAACTCGCTGCTGCTCCAGAAGGGCGCGCACGACATCGACATCGTGCACTGGCTGATGGATTCCTACACCGCCTCGACGAGCGCCGTCGGCGACCTGATGGTCTACGGCGACGTCACCGCCCGCAAGACGGCGGAGAACCCGGGCACGCCGTGGCAGGAACGCGAGTCGATCTCGGACCGCTGGCCGCCGGCCAAGCAGAACGAGCTCAACCCCGTGATCGACGTCGAGGACGTCTCGATGATGCTGATGACGCTGCAGAACGGGACGTTCGCGTCCTATCAGCAGTGCCATTTCACCCCGGACTACTGGCGCAACTACACGGTGATCGGCACCGAGGGCCGGATCGAGAACTTCGGCAACGGTGAGCCCGGCACCACGGTGCGGGTCTTCGACCGACGCACCGACGCCTGGTCGCCCGACGCAGCGCAGATCACCGAGATCGGCCCGAGCGAAGGCGGCCACGGCGGCGCCGACCCGGCCACCGTGGCGGAGTTCCTCCGCTACATCCGCGACGGCGGCGCGACCGACACGTCGCCGGTCGCCGGCCGGTATGCGGTGGCAGCCGGTTGCGCGGCCGCCGAGTCGTTGCGCAACGGCGGCAACACTGTCACCGTGCCGGCGGTGCCTGACGACCTGGCCGCCTACTTCGTCTGATCGCTCACTGAGCCGAGCCCGCTCTCACCAGCGGGTGTGGCGCCGCAGCTTGGCGAAGAAGTCCTCATGGACGAACCGTGCGTCGACACCCCCGTACACCCGGATCGGCCGTCGGTCATCGTTGTGTGAGTACGTCATGTCGTCGTTGATCGTCGGCGCCGGTCGCATCGTCCACGGCCCGCAGTTCGGGTACATGATGACGCCGACCGCAGGTGAGTCGCCGAGGGTGCGGTACTCCATCGGCGATTCGACGTAGGTGGTGTTGAACTCGACCACCTGGTCGACGAGGTAGCGCCCGAGCCGGCCACAGCTGCCGACCTTCTCCTCGAGTTAGGCGTAGCCGACCGGCATCAGTTCATAAACCGGCCGCGGCAGCTGCCAGACCTCGAGGTCGGATGCGAAGACCACGTCAGCTGCGGTCACGTCGTTGCTCAGGTTGAATTCGGGTCCGCCAACGGGATACGGCCCGCCGCCGATCCAGACGACGCGGACGTTGCGATCGGCGATGCGGGGTTCCATCATCAGCGCAGCGGCCATGTCGGTGAGCGGACCGTAGAACGCGACGTGTAGCGGCCTCGGGTCGTCGGCCATGGCTTCGCGCACGATCGTCTCGGCGCCGGCCGACGCTACCGGTGTCGCTCGCTCGGTCATCGCGGAGGTGCCGCCGTCGTCGACCCGGACCGTGCCGGTCATCCCCAACAGGTCGATCAGGTGGTCGATCTCGTTCCGGCTCTCGCGCATGCTGTCGTCCCCGCCACGGGTGCCGAAATGGGCGGCGATGACGCTCGACACCTCGAAGCTCGGTGTCAGCAGGGCGTGCACGATGGCGAACTGGTCGTCGCATTCGTTCTTGGCGTCGGTATCGACGATGACGCGCGTGCGACGCTCTGGGCTGGTCGGGATCGGCATCCCGTCAGGGTGCCAGAGTCAGGCTTCAGACGTAGCGCTCGAGGATGCTCGACTCGGCCAGCCGGGAGAGACCCTCGCGCACCGACCGCGCCCGGTTCTCACCCACACCGTCGACGGCCTGCAGGTCGTCGACGCTCGCGGCGAGCAACTTCTGCAGGCTGCCGAAGTGGTCGACGAGGCGGTCGACGATCGCGCCAGGGAGACGCGGGACGCGTGCGAGGAGACGGTGGCCGCGCGGACTCAGCGAGGCATCGAGCGCCTCGATGCCGAAGGCGGCGGTGTGCGCGACGGTGGTGAGGTCGAGCAGTTCGCTGTCGGTCAGCGCTTCGAGGTTCGCGAGCACGTCCTCGTAGGCGAGGTCGCGGGTGCCGGTGCGGTCGAGGTAGTCGCGTACGAGCAGGGTCTGTTCGGCGTCCACTCCGGCGACCAGTTCGTCGAGCTGCAGTGCGAGCAGCCGTCCGTCGGTGCCGAGCTCGACGACGTAACCCTCGATCTCGGTGCTGATACGCCGCACCATCTGGAGCCGTTGAAGCACCGCGGTGACGTCGCGGACGGTGGCGAGGTCTTCGATTTCGAGTGCGGACAGGCTGCCGGTGACCTCGTCGAGGCGGAGTTTGTAACGCTCGAGGGTCGCGAGGGCCTGGTTGGCGCGGGCGAGGATGTTGCCGGTGTCCTCGAGCAGGTAGCGGATGTTACCGACGTAGACGGCGATGATGTTCATCGAGGCGGACACCGAGATGACCGGGAACGACGTCTGCCGGGCCACCCGCTGTGCGGTGCGGTGACGGGTGCCGGTCTCGTCGCTGGGAATGGCGGGATCGGGCATCAGGTGCACGGCCGCCCGCAGGATGCGGGTGGCGTCGCGGTCGACGATGATGCCGCCGTCCATCTTGGCGAGCTCGCGGAGCCCGGTGGCGGTGAAGCCGACGTCGAGTCCGAATCCGCCGGTGCACAGCGATTCGACGGTCTTGTCGAAGCCGAGGACGATCAGCGCGCCGGTGCGTCCACGGAGGATGCGCTCTAGTCCGTCGCGAAGTTCGGTGCCGGGCGCGACGGCGGCAAGGGTGTGCCGCAATCTGACGTCGGTCGATCGTTCGTTCGGCGGCACCGAGTCAGTGTACGGGGGCGAGGCGCCGCGAACTCTGCGGATTTGCGTCGAGCGTCTTGGCCTGGCCGGCGGCGTCGAGGGCGCGGAATGCCGATCCGAGGTTGGGCAGTTGGTAGGCCGTCATACCGGCCGGCGGCTCGGGTGAACCGGTCGGGACGAGGGCATGGGTGAAGCCCAGCCTTGCGGCTTCCTGCATCCGCCGCCCGACCGAGGCGACCGGCCGGATGTCGCCCGCGAGCCCGATCTCACCGATGGCGACGACGTGCCGTGGCAGCGGCTTCTCCCTGGCCGCGCTGGCGATTCCGAGGGCGACGGCGAGATCGCAACCGGGGTCGGTGATGCGCACGCCGCCGACCGTCGCGGCGTACACGTCCATGGTGGACAGGCCAACGCCCGCGTGCCGTTCGAGCACGGCGATCGTCATCGCGACCCGGCTCGATTCGAGGCCGGCGCTGGTGCGCCGCGGATTGGCCAGGCTCGAGTGGGCCACCAGCGACTGGACCTCGGCGACGAGCGGGCGCGAACCCTCGAGGGTGACCGTGACGCAGGTGCCGGCGACCGGGATGTCACGGTGGACGAGGAACAGCCCGCTGGGATCGGCGACGCCGACGATGCCCGCCTCGCCGAGATCGAAGCAGCCGACCTCGTCCGTCGCGCCGTAGCGGTTCTTCACCGCGCGCACCATCCGGAGCCGTGCGTGCCGGTCGCCGTCGAAATAGACGACCACGTCGACCAGGTGCTCGAGCACCCGCGGGCCGGCCACGTTGCCGGCTTTGGTGACGTGGCCGACGAGCATCGTGGCGATGTCGCGCTCCTTGGCCAGCCGGATCAGGCTGGCCGTGACGTCGCGGACCTGACTCACGCCACCGACCGCGCCGTCGACGTCGGGCGAGCTGATGGTCTGGATCGAGTCGACCACCAGGACGTCCGGCTGGACCGCGTCGACCTGTCCGAGGATGGCGGCGAGGTCGTTCTCAGCAGCCAGGAACAGCCCCGGTTCGAGCGCGCCGATCCGGTCGGCACGTATGCGCACCTGAGCCGCAGACTCCTCGCCGGTGATGTAGAGGCAGCGCTTCCCACGCTTCGCCAGCGCCGCGACCGCCGCCAGTAGGAGGGTGGACTTGCCGATGCCGGGCTCGCCCGCCATCAGCACCACTCCACCGGGGACCACGCCGCCGCCGAACACCCGGTCGAGTTCGCCGATGCCCGTCGGGACGAAGCTGGCGGAGTCGGCGTTGACGTCGGAGATCGGCACCGCGGCCGAGCTGACGGGGCCGGCGACGGTGCGCGGGCCGCGGGATGCGCCGACCAGCGTGACCGTGTCCCAGGACTGGCACTCACCGCAGCGTCCGACCCACTTCGGACTGACCCAGCCGCACTCGCCGCACCGGAAGCTCTCGGTCACCCGGGCGGCCCGGCCGGAGCGGGAGGAGCCGGTTCTCGCACGTGCCGGGGGAGAGCTGGGCGTCGTCATGGCGTCAGCCTCGCAGCCGGTACCGACACTTCGGGTCACGCCGTCCTGGTGGGTGGTCCGTGTCGATCCGGTCGGAGGGCGGCGCGTCGCCACAATCACCTGTCCAGCAGGCAGACACCGGCCGAACACGGGCACTAGTGTTTGCGGAGCACGTCGCGTGAGCAGGAATGTGCAGGCGCACGGTCCGCAGCGCCAGCGTCCACAGCGAATGGGAGAGTGACCGCGTCACCATGCGTCTCGGGATGATTGGTTTCGGTGGGATCGCGCAGGGCGCCCACCTCGGCGGCTGGCAGACCCGGCAGCGCGCTGGCAAGACGGTCGAGCTCACGATCTATGACATCGACCCGGCCGTACGCGAGCAGGCCCGCGCAATGGACGTCGGAACCGTCGTCGACACGCTGGAGGAACTGCTCGATGCGGTCGACGTCGTCGACATCTGCACCCCGAGCGACACCCACGCCGACATCGTCCGGACGGCCGCGCGCGCCGGCAAGCAGATCCTCAGCGAGAAGCCGTTGGCGATGACGGTGGACGATGCCGCCGACGCTGCGCGCGTGTGCCGCGACGCGGGAGTCAGCCTGCACGTCGGTCACGTCGTCCGCTTCATCGGTCAGTACTCCGCCGCGCACGACGCGCTGCTCGCCGGCCACATCGGCGAGCCGTCGGTGCTCCGGTTCCGCCGCGCCGGTGCGCAGCCGTCCTCGAATGCCTGGATGGAGATCGAGGCCCGCTCGGGTGGTGTCGTGCTCGACCTGATGATCCACGACATCGACCAGGCCCGCTGGTTCGCCGGCGACGTCGTCCGGGTCTTCGCCAGCAGCGCCAAGCCCGGCCGGGGCGGCAGCAACATGCACGCCCTGGCGATCCTCACCCACGCCAGTGGCGCCATCACGCACCTGACCGCATCGTGGGGGATGGCCGCGGGCTTCGAGACGTCCTACGAGATCGCCGGCACCGGTGGGCTCGTGTCCTACGACTCACGCGACCTTGTCGCCGTGCACGCCGACAAGCCCGAGCTCCTCGAGCGCACCGAGATCATCCCGGTTGCGCTCGGTGAGAGCCCGTTCGCCACCGAACTGAACGAGTTCGCCGACGCGATCGAGGGCGGTCCCGCCGCGCGGGTCACACCGGGCGACGCGATCGCCGCCGTCGCGGTCGCCAACGCGATCCGCCGCTCGATCGCCTCCGGGCAATCCGAGGAACCCGAACGCGTCCCCGACGACTTCGCCACCGAGACGGCATCCGCCGGCTCGAAGGCCGCTACCGGAACCTGGATGTGAGCACTCCGATGACTGCTTCCCCCACCACGACGACACCGACGGCCCCGCTGCGGATCGGGATCATGTCGTTCGCGCACGTCCACACGCCCGGCTTCGTCGCTCTGCTGGGTTCGATGGGCTGTCACCTCGTCGGCGCCGACAGCGATCCCGAACGCGCCAAGGCGAGTGCCGAGCGGTACGGCATCGACGTCGTCGACGACTACGCCACCCTCCTCGACCGTGAGCTCGACGGCGTCGTCATCTGCGCCGAGAACGTCTATCACCGCGAGCTGACCGAGTTGGCTGCCGCGGCGGGTGTATACGTCCTCACGGAGAAGCCGATCGCCACGACGATCGCCGACGGGCGCGCCATGATCGCCGCCTGCGAAAAGGCCGGCGTCGGACTGATGACGGCGTTCCCGATGCGATGGTCACCGCCGTTGGCCCGGCTGGTCGGGCTGGCGAAGGGCGGCCGGCTCGGGCAGGTCGTCGCGATGTCGGGCACGAACCCCGGCACCTGCCCCGGCGGTTGGTTCACCCAGCCCGCGCTCTCCGGCGGCGGATCGGTCGTCGACCACACCGTCCACGTCGGCGACCTGATGTGTGAGATCACCGGTGCCGTACCGGTGTCGGTCTACGCGCAGACGAACTCGCTGATCACGCCCGACTTCGGCATCGAGACCGGTGGTCTCATCTCGATCACGTTCTCCGACGGGACGATCGGCACCATCGACGCATCCTGGAGCCGGCTGCCGACCTACCCGACCTGGGGCGGGGTCACCCTCGAGGTCGTCGGTACCGACGGCGTCGTCGCCGTCGACGCGTTTGCCGACCGGGCCAACCTGTACTCGGAGAAGGCCAGCTGGCTCAACTTCGGCGCCGACCCGAACCGCGGGATGGTGGCCGAGTTCCTCAGCTCCATCAGGGAGAAGCGGATGCCCACGCCGAGCGGCACCGACGGGCTCAACGCCAGCGCGATCGCCGTCGCCGCGTACAAGTCGGCGGCCTCCCACCAGAAGGTCGCGGCGTTCGAGGACTGAGCGGCCACGAGGTTCGAGACAGACAGCCGGATCAGCAAAAGCCTGATGCATGGTGTTGTCCAGCAGCGCTAGCGGCTGTCTTTGGCCGCGACCGTGGCGCGGCCTGTTGAGGTTTCACCCCTGAGCCGGCCGTTTCGCCCCGTGCACGAGGTGAAACGCCCGCGGCAGGGATGGAACGGGCGGGGTCGTCGTCGTCCGGGTTCGTCAGAAGTCTCTGCTCCACAGGTTGATCGCGTAGTCGACGCCGGTGCCCGGATGCTCGGCGACGATGCGGTCGGCCACGACGACCGGGAACTCGATCCGCACCACCGCCTCGAAGTCCGCGCGGCTGTCGAACTGCCAGCGCATGTCCAGCGGAGTGCGCGTCCAGCCGTGCCCGGAGAAGAACGGCTCGACGACGCGTGCCTTGATCGATGGGTATGCCGAGCGGAACCACCGGGCGAACGTCGACCGGCTCACGTCGTTGTCGATGATGAAAGCGGTACCGCCGCGGCGCATCACCCGATCAAGCTCGGCCAGCCCCGGTTCACATCCTGGCCCGAAGAAGTACGCCCAGCGGGCGTGCGCAACATCGACCGACGCGTCCTCGACCGGAAGCGCGGACGCGACGCCGGCGCGCACGTCGACGTTGGCAAATCCCGCGCATCGCTTACGTGCATGGGTGATGAGAGCGGTGTGCGGCTCGACACCGATGACCGAGGCAGCCGTTTCGGCAAAGCGGGGCAGGTGAAAACCGGTTCCGCAGCCGATGTCGAGCAGTGTCGAGCCGGCCCAGTCGCGCCGTGCGCGCATCGCCGTCTCGATCACGCCGTCGGGGTCGACTCCGCGGTTCTCGACCTCGTAGACGTCCGGGTGCTTCCAGATGTTGGGGGACGGGATCGCCCCGCGAACCGTACGCGGTATCACGCCGGCTTCGGCCCGGACCCGGTCTGCCTGGCGGCCGGCTTCGCGGTCCGCTTCACGGCCGCCTCGGCGAGAACGGTGGCGGGATGCCCGGCGATCTGGTGCACGGCGCGCGGGTGATCGGAGATTCGGCTCGCGCAGGCCGCGGCCACCTCGTCGTAAGCCGCTTCACCGAGTAAGGCGACGAGTTCGTCTCGGCTAGACAGGTACACCGGCTCCGAGCCGATGTGGGCGTCGCTGTTGCCTGAGCAGTACCAGTCGAGATCGTGCCCGCCCGGACCCCAGCCGCGACGTTCGTACTCGGTGATCGTCACCTCGGTGTAGGTCGAGCCGTCGGGCCGCTCGACGTCGCGGAACTGGCGGCGGATCGGTAGCTGCCAGCAGACGTCGGGCTTGGTGTCGACGATGGAGGTTCCGGTGGCCAATGCGTAAGCATGCAGAGCACATCCGGCACCGCCGCTGAATCCGGGCCGGTTCAGAAAGATGCAACCGCCGTCGACGACACGGGTCTTGCGGGAGCCCTCGTCGTCGACCTCGCTGATGCCGTCGCTGGCCGCCTTTTTGTGCTGCCACTGCGCGGCGGAGAGCTTTCGGGCAACCTTCGCGACCCGCTTCTCGTCGTCGGAGTCGGAGTAATGCGCGCCGAGTGTGCAGCATCCGTCGTCGGGTCGCTCGGCGTAGATGCCGGGGCATCGCCCGGACCCGAACAGGCAACTCCACCGCGATGTCAGCCAGGTGAGATCGGCGCGGATCACCTGTTCGGCGTCGGCCGGATCGACGAACTCGACCCAGGCACGGGGGAAATCGAGGGGAACCTCTGGCACCTGCCCACCCTACGGCCTGCGCGGAGAGCACTACCGTGGGCGGGTGCAGCGGTGCCCGGTGTTCCTCGCGTGCGACGGCGGCCAGTCCGGGCTGCGGGTCACGTCGTTCACGACCGGTGCCGGCGGCCGGCCGGTCGTCGAGGCGCGGGCCGACGTCGACGGGTTCTCCTGGGCGCGGACCGGGGACCCCGTTGCGCAGCAGGCCGACCGGGTGACCGCCGCCTGGCGTGCCGTCGGCTCCCCACCGACGGTGGACGTCCTAGCGGTCGGGCTGTCCGCGGGCGGCTCGTTCGCCGCCGACCGCATCCGGCTCTGCGGACTGCTCGGGGAAGCCCTGCCGGTCAACGAGATCCGCAGTACCGGCGATGACGTCGTCACCCACCTCGGCGCGTTGTCCGGCGCACCGGGAGTGGCTCTCGCCGCCGGTACCGGGACGCTCTGCCTGGCGATCGGACCGGCCGGCGAACGCCGCAACGTCGACGGGCTCGGCTACCTGTTCGGGGACGAGGGCGGCGGCTTCTGGATCGGCCGCGCCGGCATCCGCGCCGCCGTCCGCGCCGCCGAGGGACGTGGACCGCGCACCGCTCTGCAGGGGGCGTTGCGCGAGGTGGTCGGGCCGCTGCCGTCCTCGGTCAAGCACCTGTACGAATCGCCGACGCTGATCGCCGAGGTCGCTTCCTTCGCCGCAGCCGTCGGCGCCGTGGCCGACGCCGGGGACGACGTCGCGATCCGTATCTGCCGGGCCGCGGCCGACGGGCTCGCGGGCGACGTCGCGGCAGCGCTGCGTTTCCTCGCCGGCGCCGACGGGGTACTGCCGCCGCCCGCTGCACAGGTCAGCGTGGGTGGTGGAGTGCTGCGTGCCGGCGGTGCGGTGCGGGCTAGGTTCGCCGACCTGATGGCCGACCGTCATCCCGACGTCGTCCTGCGCGAGCCGGCCGGCGACGCGAGCTGCGGTGCGATGCTGCTGGCCGGACCGGGCCGGTTCGTCCATTCCGACATGGCCGTGACCTGGCGGCGCGGCGCCGGGATCGTCGGAGCCGGGAGCCCTGACCAGGCCGGAGCGTGACGGCGGGCGCGCCACCGGCTCGTAGGCTGGGTCGGTGACATCCACTGTGCCGGCACCGTCGGCGACCGCCGGCGCGCAGCCGTCCGGCGGCATCCCGACCCGGCCACGCATCTCGCTGTCGACGTCGTCCACCTACCCCGAACCCACCGAGTACGCCTTCGAGATGGCAGCCAAGCTCGGGTTCGACGGCGTCGAGGTGATGGTGATCACCGACGCGGTGAGCCAGGACGCGCATGCGCTCGCCGACCTCTCGAAGGCTTACGACATGCCCATCGTGTCGATCCACGCGCCGTGCTTGATCGTCACGCAGTTCGTCTGGGGCAGCGATCCCGAGCTGAAGCTCCGGCGCAGCGTCGACATGGCCCGCGACCTCGGCTCCGAGGTCGTGGTCGTCCACCCGCCCTTCCGCTGGCAGCGCGACTACGCCCTCGGGTTCACCGATCTCGTCGACGAGCTGTCGGCGCGCGGCGACGTGAAGGTGGCTGTCGAGAACATGTTCCCGTGGGCGGTGCCCGGTCGGAAGGTGGCCGCCTACGCCCCGCACTGGGATCCACGCGAGCAGGACTATGCCGATGTCACCCTCGACGTCAGTCACTGCGCGGCGGCCGGCGTGGACTGCATCGACATGGCGTCGGATCTCGGCAGCAGGCTCCGGCACCTCCACCTCACCGACGGGTCCGGGTCGGCACGCGACGAGCACCTGGTTCCCGGCCGTGGACGCCAGCCGGTCGGCGGGCTCGTGAGCAAGCTGGCGGCGATCGGGTTCGACGGTCACTACGTCCTCGAGATCAACACCCGCAAGGCGGGTGACCGCGCCGCCCGCGAGGTCGACCTGGCGGAGTCGATGGGGTTCCTGCGCGCGCGGCTGCTCGATTCGGGCCGGTTTGCGCTCGCCGGGACGACCGATGGACGACTCGATCTCGCCGTGCGGCCGCCGGTGCAGGGCTAGCCTGAGCGCCATGTTGCGCGACGCCGTGCTCGCCCTCGCGGCGGGCGACACCGTCAAAGCCGTGGTGACGGGCATGCCCATCTCCGCCGGCATCGTCCGCCGGTTCGTCGCCGGTGAGACGGTCGCCGACGTCGTGGCCACCGCGGGCGACCTCGCCGATGTCGGCCTGCACGCGACGATCGACTTCCTGGGTGAGGACGTCACGGACATCGGCCAAGCCGAGAAGACCAGGGACACCTACCTCGAACTGCTGGCTGGGCTGCACACCACCCGCCGGGGTGGGCATCGGCTCAGCGCGACGGCCGAGGTGTCGATCAAGCTGTCGGCGCTCGGTCAGGGTCTCGGCAGCGAGGGCGCGACGATTGCGCTTGCCAATGCACGTGCCATCGCTGCCGCCGCGACCGAGGCCGGGACGACCGTCACCGTCGACGCCGAGGACCACACCAGCACGGACTCGACGCTCGGCATCATCGCGACACTCCGCGAGGACTATCCGATGACCGGGGCGGTCGTGCAGGCCGGACTGCGCCGAACCGAGGCGGACTGTCACATGTTGGCCGGCGCGGGGTCGCGGGTCCGGCTGTGCAAGGGCGCGTACCGGGAGCCTGACGACGTCGCGTTCACGAAGAAGGGCGACATCGATCGCTCCTACGTCCGGTGCATGAAGATTCTTCTTGCAGGCAAGGGTTTTCCGATGCTGGCGACCCATGATCCGCGACTGATCGAGATCGCCGCCGCACTGGCCGCGCGCTATGGCCGTGCGTCCGGATCATTCGAGTACCAGATGCTGCACGGGGTCCGTCCGGACGAGCAGCGGCGGTTGGCCGCGCGCGGCGAGACCGTCCGCGTCTACGTGCCGTTCGGGGACCAGTGGTATGGCTACCTGATGCGACGGATGGCGGAGAAACCGGCGAACACCGCGGTGTTCCTGAGGTCGCTGGTGACCAAAAAGTGAAGCAGGCCGACGTGAAGCGGACCGGAAGGAGGGGGCGTGCATGAGCGTCGCGATCCTCGGTGCCGGGGTGATGGGGGAGTCACTGCTGTCCGGGCTGCTCCGCTCGGGCTATCAGCCTGCTGATCTGATGGTGTCGAGCCGCCGGGTCGAGCGTGCTGTCGAGCTGACCGAGCGCTACGGCGTCGAGGCGGTCTCGAACGCCGAGGCGGCCAAGCGCGCCGACACATTGGTGTTGTGTGTGAAGCCGCAGGACATGGGCGGACTGCTCGATTCCATCGCCTCCTTGATGAACGCGGCCCAGCTCGTGGTCTCGCTGGCGGCCGGCGTCACGACCGCGGCGATCGAGCGACGGCTGCCGGCGGGACTGCCGGTGGTGCGGGTGATGCCGAACACCCCGGCACTGGTCGACGAGGGAATGGCGGCGATCTCCGGCGGGTCGAGTGCACGCGAGGAGCACCTGCAGATCGCGACCGAGCTGATGAGCTCGACCGGGCGGGTGATCCGGGTCCCGGAGAAGCAGCAGGATGCGGTCACGGCGGTCTCTGGGTCCGGGCCCGCCTACCTGTTCTTCGTCGTCGAGGCGATGATCGAGGCCGGTGTCCATCTGGGCCTGCCGCGCTCGACCGCGACCGAGCTCGTCGTCCAGACGGTGGTCGGCTCGGCGAAGCTCCTGCGCGAGACCGGCGAACACCCGACTGTGCTTCGTGAGCAGGTCACCTCGCCCGGCGGGACGACCGCGGCTGCCATTCGTCAGCTCGAGGACCGTGCCGTGCGAGCAGCATTCCTCACAGCGCTCGAGGCCGCTCGCGACCGCTCCCGGGAATTGGCCGACGGCTGAACGTAGGCGCGCAAAGGTGTAAATTGTCGTCACCCCACCCTGGGCGTGTGCTCCGGAGGAACGACAAATGTTCAATTGTTGGATCGGTCGTGGCGACGAGCTCGCTGACGAGTTCAAGAACGGCTCGCCTTTCCCGTTGCTGCTGATCGACGACTTCCTCGACACCGACACCGCCGAGGGGCTGCTCGCCGAGTTCCCGACCCAGGACGCGATGCCGAAATCGCGCGACTACATGTTCGGTGACAAGCACGAACTCTCGAGCGTCGGAGAGCAGGGGCCGACGTCGAAGGCGTTCTACGACGCGCTTCTCGGGCCGGAGTTCCAGGACTTCATCCGCAAGCTGACCGGCCGTGAGCTGTTCGTCGACCCGGCGTTCCACGGGGGCGGTTTCCATCAGAGCGGCGACGGCGGATTCCTCGACACCCACGTCGATTTCAACATGCATCCGATGCATTCGGACTGGCTGCGTGTGCTCAACATCCTGCTGTACCTGAACAAGGACTGGAAGGACGAGTACGACGGTCGGCTGATGGTCAAAGCGAAGCCCGACGACGAGCCGCGTGGAATCCAGCCGCTGTTCAACCGCGGCCTGCTGATGCTGACCGACGACCATTCCTTCCACGGCTTCAAGAAGATGGCGCTGCCGCCGGGCGTCACCCGCAAGTCGATCGCGACCTATGCCTACGAACTCGTACCCGAGGGCAGCATCGACGCACGCACCACCGGCTGGTCTCCCGAAGAGGGCGGCACCATCAAGAAGGCGGTGGCACGCAACTACGACTCACTGGTCAAGATCAAGACGAAGATCTTCGGAAGCGCCACCGCCAAGAACCGCTGAACAGCATCGGGCGGCGCGGTCGCCAGAAGCCGGTAGACCGCACGCTGCGACGACTCCTGTTCCTGCATCCCTCGGACGAGTTGTACGGCGCTGATCGGATGCTGCTCGAGATGCTCGGGTCGTTGGCCGCCGACGTCGAAGTCGAGGTGTGGGTACCTGACGACCTCGACCACCCACCCGACGACCAGTCGTTGTGTCATGAGCTGACCCGGCGCGGCGTGATCGTCCGCCATGTCGGTCTGCCCATCCTGCGCCGCGCGTACGGCACCCCGCGCGGCGCGGTCGCATTGATCGCGAGGTCTGGCCGGTTCCTTCGTGATCTGCGCATGGCCCGGCCCGATGCCGTGTACTGCACGACCAGCGCAGCCTTCCTGTGCGCACCGCTGGCCCGCCTCGCCGGCGTGCCGCGCGTGATCGGCCACGTCCAGGAGATCTGGTCGTCGGGTGACGGCAGGATCCTGAGTGGTCCGGCACGCTCGTGCCACACCCTGTTGTGCATCTCCGACGCCGTGGCGGCCTCGTTACCGGCCGGGCTCAGACGCCGAACCGTCGTCGTGCCGAACGGAACACCCGAGCCGGCGCGGGTGACGCCGCTCGACGACCGCTCCGGGCCGCTCAGCTTTCTCGTGGCGAGCCGGTGGAACGGGTGGAAGGGCCATCGCACGTTGCTCGATGCCTGGGACACCGCCGGCGCGCCGGGGCACCTGGTCGTGCTCGGTGGTCCGCCGCTGAGCGGGGAATCCGTCGACGTCACGGCACTGGTCGCCGAACTTCACCAGCCGGCGTCGGTGTCCGTCGTCGGCGAGGTAGCGGATTCCTCGACAGCGTACGAGGATGCGGATGTCGTCGTGGTCCCGTCCGATCAGCCGGAGCCGTTCGGCCTGATCGCCATCGAGGCGTTCGCGCGCGGCCGGCCGGTGATCGCCAGCGCGGCCGGTGGACTCCTCGAGATCGTCACGGCCGGTCGGGACGGCTGGTTCTTCCCGCCGAAGGACGCGCCGGCTCTCGCCGGGCTCTTGTCGTCGCTCACCCGCGACGACGTGCGGACCGCGGCGGTGGCCGCACGCCGGACGTTCGACGAGCGCTTCACCGCGGCCCGCTTCGCCGAGGACTGGCGTAGAGCCGTCTTCGCCGACCGCTAGCGGCGGAGAGCTCACGTCGAGCCCTCCGCCGCTGGCGGGTTGTCACACAACAGCCGTCATCGGGGCGACGGTGGAGAGCGCTTCCCGGGGTGCAGGTGCTGCGGTACCCACGACGCGTCCGTCGGCGGAACGTCCCCGCTGCCCCAGGGGCCGGTGATCCGACGCGGTCGGTCAACGTCTGGCCGGCCGGGCCCCGCGTCTGCGGACGGCGGTTCCGAACCCCAGGACGCGGCGATCAATTCGTCGAACTCGGCACGGAGCAGGAGTTCGTCGTGGCGCACGATCTCGTCGAACGGGTCGTCCTCGACCGCAGTTGCGGGGCACGAATTCATCGGAGTGGGGATGCACACGTCCGTGCTCCCGTCAGGCGTCGATGGCCTGGCGGTCTTTGGCCGCGTGCGAGATGTCGATCTTGCGTGGCTTGGCGCGCTCGGCGACCGGGATTCGAAGCGCCAGCACGCCGCCTTCGTAGTGGGCCTCTACGCGTTCGGTGTCGAGCGTGTCGCCGAGAATGAGCTGACGACTGAAAACGCCGCGGGGTCGTTCTGCCGCGAGCAGCTCCTGCTGGTCGGTCAGTGCCGGCCGCTCGGCGGTGACCGAGAGCACGTTGCGCTCGACGTCGATGTCGATGGACGACGGGTCGACGCCCGGTAGATCCAGTTCGACGACGAAGACGTCACCGTCGCGCCAGGCGTCGAGAGGCATGGCGGCCGGCCTGGCCACGGTGCCGGGGGTACCGAGGATCTGGGAGAGCCGGTCGAGCTCACGGAACGGGTCGGTGCGCATCAGCATGGTTCCACCTCCACAAACAGTCAGTTGTCGATGCACTGTCCGCATCGCACCGATCTCTGTCTGGTGCGATAGGTTTTTTATACCAGCGAGACAACAGCGGTGCAAGGGGAGGACGTCAGGTGTCAACGGAACGAGGCCTAGACCCGGACCCGACGCACGCGGTGTACGGGATCTCGGTCGTCGCCGAACTGGTCGGGGTCGGCGTGCAGACACTGCGGCTGTACGAGCAACGGGGCCTGATCGATCCTGCCAGGACGACGGGTGGCACCCGTCGGTACAGCGCCGCCGACGTCGTGCGGTTGCGCCACGTCGCGGCTCTCCTCGAGGCAGGGCTCAACCTTGCGGGCGTCGCTGCCGTGCTGATCCTGGAAACCGACAACGCCCGTCTGCAGGAATTGCTGCGTGACGCCGAGAGCCAGGTCCGCGGAAACGTCACCGGCGGCTGATCGATGGGACGTGCCCGAACCTCGCGGCGGGCGTTTCCCCATCGGGCAGCCCCGGCCGCCCACTGGGCTGCCCGGGCGCCGTCGGCACGGTGGGCGATGGGCGGGCACTCTCGAATCGGGGACGGTGTTCGCTCGGCGACGGGATCTCACATGGGGGTAGAGCACGAGGCGCCCGCTGAAAACCACTCTGCCGGTGCGCCTGGAACGAGGGTCCTACCGACCTCCGGCGGCTCTGTCGTGAGCATCGGCGGCCTGACCCGGACTGCCCCGCTGACTCCCCGCCAGCTCACGTTGCTGCAGGGCAGCGTCGGGTGGCCTACCTGCAGCGCTAGGAAAGGCCCACGCCATCGCCGAGCCCGGCCCCCGCGGTGACGCCGGCGGGGCCGCCCTCACCGGGTGTCCAGACGCCCCCCGGGCAGGCGGGTGCGGACGAGAGCGCGCCGGTCGAGCTACCCAAGATCGGGCCGGCCGTCGATCTGAAGGTCGTCTTCTCCGCGGGACGCGAACTCACGTTCGACGTCAACGATCTTCGGGAATTCGGCGTCGGCGAAGGCATTCTGCAGACTCCGGACATCCCCGTCGGCAAGGTCGTCTCGATCAAGATCGCGATGGGGTCACACAATCCGATCACGTTGGCCGAGCCGAGACTGACGCTCGACCCGGTGATCGGCTCGATCAGCGCCGCGCAGGTCGCCAAGTACCAGGCGGACACCGCGGCGCAGAGCCACAGCACCGCCGGCGCGATCGCGGCGGGAGCCGGTGGGATCGTCGGCGGGCTTGCCGGTCTCGTCGTCGGCGGGGCGGTGGGTACGTTGGCGGGTGGGCTGATACCTGGCATGTCGGGGTTCGGTGCCGCAGCCGGGGCCAGGTACGGCGCTCAACAGGGCGGTCTGCTCGCCGGCAGGGCGGTGGATTTCGGGCTCGACTTCTTTCGTGGCGACTACGACGTCGCGGCGACGATCGACCAGTTGCGCATACATGGTGAGCTCGGCTTGCACTACACGCCGTTCCTTCGGCTCTCGTTCGGAGTCACTAGATTCCACTGGCTGGCCGAGCTCACCGCTGAGCTGCTGACGGCGATGAACCTCACGGCCTCTGCAGACCTGAAGCTGAACGGGTCGAACGTCACGCTGCATTTCCGTGACGGAAAGCTTCAGCGCAGCACGTTCACGCTGACCCCGGCAGGCTCGCTGGGCCTGGACCTCGTGACGACCGCACGGCTCCGGCTGGTCGGATCGTTCCTCAACATCCTCGAGGAGCAGGCCGGGCGCGACGAGTCCGTGATCAGCGGGTCGCTGACGACCGACGTGTTCAATCTGTTCCAGATCGGCGGGTCGATCGGCGCGTCGTCGTCGTTCGGGTCGGCCAAGGGTTCCCCGATGGAGATCCTCACCCGCAACGTCACCGCCGCCAAGGGAGGAACCAACGAGCGGTTCTTCGAAGGTCTCAAGGCGGCGGGACGCTCGATCCCGATCGTCAAGGATCCGAAGTCGCTGGACGAGAAGTCCCGCACCGGGCGGACGAGGGACGACGCGATCCTGATGGACTGGCACAAGCTCTTCAGCTGGTACCCCGAGCACCTGACCCGGCCGTCGCGCAGCGGGCGTGGCCAGAAGATCGCGAAGTACCCCCACACCGACTACGGCAACGGGCTCTGGCTGGGGGTCGACATCTACCCGGACACCGGCACCAAGATGCAGTACCGCGGAGGCGGTGACCGGGAAGAGGGAGTCGCGACGTTCAAGCGACTGCTGAAGGAAGAGGGCATCGAACTCGACTACGACCTCGCCTACAAGGCCGACATCGACCATGTTCAGGACTGGGCATTCGGTGGTGCGGACGACGAGACGAACCTGTGGCCGCTCGAAGCCGGCGCCAACCGGAGCGCCGGCGTCACTCAAAACCGGACTCAGCGGGTCTGGTGGGCCGACTCGGACGGCGGACGACCACAGAACACGCGGATCGAGGAGGTACCCATCGGCCGTTGGTTCGAGGTCCGGCGGGTGAAGCCGCCGGGCTGACCGGCCGCGCAAGCCGTCGCCGGTTCGCCGCCCCGGTGGCACGCAGGCCAGGATAGCTCCGTGAGCGACTCCCGACGAGGTCCGTCAGCAGTGTCCGAGGTCGTGATTCGGCCGACCACCGCAGAGGACTGGTGGCGGTACCGCGACATCCGGCTGGAGGCGCTCGCGAGTGCACCTGCGGCATTCGGCTCGACCTACTCCGGCGAGCTCGACCGCACCGAAGAGCTGTGGCGCGAGCGCGCCGGCAACCCGCGCGCGCTTCTCGCCTTCGCCGGCGACGTCACCGTCGGCATCGCGGTCGGCTATGACGATCCGGACGAGCCGCCGGAATCCCGCTCCCTGGTGTCGATGTTCGTGACGCCTGCCTATCGGGGCCATGGATTGTCGACCCGGCTGATCGACGCGGTCGCCGCCGGGGCACGCGATGATGGTGCGCACGAGCTCGTGTTGTGGGTGACCGACGGCAACGAGGCGGCCAGGAAACGCTACGAGCACAGCGGATTCGTCGCGACTGGTCATACCCAGCCGCTCCCGCACGACCCGACTGCGATGGAGAATCGCATGGCCCTTGACCTGTCCGTCAAGAGCATCCTGACCGTCGGGATCGACGTCGGCGGCACGACCGTCAAGGCGGCCCTGGTCGACGCGGCCGCGCCGTCGGTCGTGCTGGCGCGCGCAGTCGCACAGTCGCCCGATCCCGGTCCCGATGCCGGCGCTGCCGTCCTGGCGGCGGCCGCCCGGCTGGTCGACGAACTACGGGGGCAGGCGGCCGACCTCGGGCTGCCGGCACCGGCCGCAGTCGGCATCGCCGTGCCGGGCATCATCGACGAACCGGCCGGGGTCGCGGTCTTCGCGTCCGCGTTCGACTGGTCCGACGAGCCGGTCCGCGACGAGCTGTCGCGACGGACCGGGCTGCCGGTCGCGTTCGGCCACGATGTCCGCAGCGCCGGCCTTGCCGAGTGGCGGATCGGCGCCGGCCGTGGCGGCGACAACGTCCTGCTCGTCGCCCTCGGCACCGGCATCGGTGCGGCCGTCGTCGTGGACGGCCGGCTCCTGACCGCCGGTGGGTACGCAGGTCAGCTGGGGCACGTCGTCGTCGCGCCGGACGGTCCGCTGTGCGGCTGCGGCCAACGGGGGTGCGTCGGCATGCTGGCCTCGGCGCGGGCGATCCACCACCGCTATGCGGCCGCTTCCGGTCGCAGTATCGGCGACGTCGACGGGGCACGCGAGGTCGCGGCACTGGTCGCCGCCGGCGACCCGGTGGCTCTCGGGGTCTGGTCCGACGCCATCGATCACCTGGTCGACATGCTCGTCGCGGCCGTCACGGTGCTCGGCCCGCGCCGGCTGGTTCTCGCGGGCGGTCCCAGCGATGCGGGGGAGTTGCTGGTCGGGCCGGTCCGCGATCGGCTGGCGGCCGCGTTGACCTTCCAGCGCCGTCCGGAGGTGGTGGCGGCAGAGCTCGGATCGGACGCCGGCGTCCTCGGTGCGGCGCTTGCGGCCGCTGCCCTGGCGACCGCTGTCTTGTCGGCAGCTGCGGTCGGTGGGGCCGCCGGCCCGGTGCCGCTGCCGTGACGGGTGCCTAAGCTGGCCGGTATGTCCCGGCGCCCACGGTTGTACTTCTCCGACGGGCTCCTCGCGTACGACTTCGGGCCAGGGCATCCGATGGCGCCGCACCGGGTTCGGCTGACCCTGGAACTCGCCTCGGAGCTCGGGGTCCTCGAGCAGATCGACGTGGTCGAACCGTCACCGCCGTCCGCGCAGATGCTGCTCGGGGTGCACACCCCGCCGTATATCGCCGCGGTGCGAGCCGCGGGCGCGGACCCGGACGCGGCGGACGATCGCTTCGGCCTCGGACCGCCGGACAACCCCGCCTTCCACGGCATGCACGAGGCGAGTCTCGCGATCGCCGGCGCGAGTGTGGACGCCGCGCTGGCCGTCCAGCGCGGTGAGACGCAGCACGCACTCAATCTCATGGGTGGCCTGCACCACGCCATGCCCTCGCACGCCAGCGGATTCTGTATCTACAACGACGCGGCGCTGGCCATTCGGGCGTTGCTCGACGCGGGGACGGAACGGGTTGTCTACGTCGACACCGACGCCCACCACGGCGACGGCGTGGAGGCCGTCTTCGCGGACGACTCCCGGGTGCTGACCATCAGCCTGCACGAGTCGCCCAACACGCTGTTCCCAGGAACCGGCCGCATCGGTGACATCGGCGGACCGCTCGCGCCCGGCTCGGCGGTCAACGTCCCACTTCCAGCCGGGACGGGCGACGCGGCCTGGTGGCGGGCGTTTCGCGCCGTCGTGCCGCCGTTGGTCCGCGCGTTCGCTCCGACGGTGCTCGTCACCCAGCACGGTGCCGACGGCCACGGCCTGGACCCGCTGACCAACCTCGATCTGTCGGTCGACGTACAACGGGCGACTGCTGTCGTCCTGCACGACCTGGCGCACGAGGTCGCCGGTGGTCGCTGGCTCGTCCTCGGTGGCGGCGGCTACGCCACCGTCGACGTGGTACCTCGGGCGTGGACCCATCTCGTCGCCATCGCCGCGGGGCATCCGGTGCCGCGGGACACGGAGACGCCGCAGGCCTGGCGTGATCTGATCCGCTCGGAGTTCGGTCGGTCCGCCCCGGCGGCGATGACCGACGGACGCCAGCCCGTGATCGACGCGACGGCGGCCTTCAGCGACTCCTACGACCCGTCCGATCCGGTCGATCAGACGATCCTGCAGGTGCAGCACACGGTCTTCCCGTATCACGGAATACCTGTCGATTGGTGATGGCGCGCCGCGAGAGGGACAATTGCCCCGTCCAGCTCCTTCCCGCCAGCCACTCGAACCACTACTCTCCCACCAGTGCTCGCGTTCTGATGGTCGGTGGGGAAGCTGACCGCGCACGCATTGGGAATCCGGTGAATCATGGCTATCGACAAGACCTCGCGAGCCGACGGCAGCGCAGCTGACGGTCGACCACTGTCCGAGGTGAAGCTCCTGACGGTGGCCGAGGTGGCCGGCGCGATGCGCGTCTCGAAAATGACCGTGTACCGCCTCGTGCATGCCGGCGAGCTGCCCGCGGTTCGGGTGGGTCGCTCGTACCGCGTGAGCGAACAGGCCGTTCACGACTACCTGCGGGACTCCTACGTTCAGGCGATGTGAGCTCCGGTCGCACCTCGGGTAGGGTGGGCGGTCACCGTCATCGAAAGGCACAAGTGTGGGTTCAGTCATCAAGAAACGACGCAAGCGCATGGCCAAGAAGAAGCACCGCAAGCTGCTCAAGCGCACTCGCGTCGCTCGCCGTCGTCTCGGCAAGTAGCTCCTGAGTCGACCGGTCAGCCGGGTCGTTAGACCGAGCCGACTGGTCAAACCGTGCAAGCCCCCATGCTGCTGGCATGGGGGCTTCATGCCGTCCGGGGTGGCACCGGCTGGCGCTGACGACTCAGGTGTCGGAGCGGCGGCTACCCAGTTCGGCCGACAGCTCGCGGGCGTGGCCGGTGATCGTCTCGATCGCGGCCTTGCGCACCGCGGGCGTCACGCGCACGTTCGGAATCGACACGCTCATCGCCGCGATGGTGCCGACGGCGTTGTCGATCGGTGCGGCGACGCAGAAGACCCCGCTCGCGTACTCGCCGCGATCGAGGGCGTAACCGCGGCGGCGGATGGTAGCGAGCTCACGACGTAGGTCCTCGACGTCGGTGATGGTGGTCGCAGTGAACTGCTCGAGCTCGACGTGCGCCAGCCGACGGCTGAACTCCTCCGTCGCCAGGCCGGCCAGCAGGACCTTCCCGAGCCCGGTGGCGTAGGCGGGCAGCCGGGAACCGATCTTGCTCACCAGCTGGAGCGCGTGGTCGGTCTCGGCCTTACCGACGTAGACGTTGTCCAGGCCGTCGAGCACAGCCAGCTGGACCGTCTCACCGAGGACGTCACGAGCACGCTCGAGATACGGGCCGGCGACGCGTGCGACGTCGAGGTCGCGGATGTAGGCCTGGCCGGCTTCCCACAGCCTGGGCCCGACCGTATAGCGGCGGCTGCGGGTGTCGAAATCAAGGAAGCCGCCGTCGCGCATGGTGGCGAGCAGGTAGTGCGTGCTGCTCTTCGGCAGGTCGAGCCGCGCTGCGATCTCGGTGAATTCGGTGGCGCCGTGGACGGTGAGGAGCTCGATGATGTGCAGTGCCCGCTCGGCAGACTTCACGGATTCGGCCATCGGCTCACCTTCCTGCCTGTACGGGGGATTCTGGCGCTTCCTGAGGTTTGCGAGCGAAGCGTAGTCGCATCCATGCGACGAGTGTCCTGCACCGGCCGGTGCCGGCACAGTCCTGAGCCTTGACGCCGCTGGTCCGACGGCGTTTCCTCTATGTGAATCCGAGTTCGCCAGTCCGAACTCGCAACCAACCTGCTGCACACAATCCCCCGAGAGGAGCCGGATCGCTGTGGCGACCGACGCACTCCGCCGCCCGCGGGAGACATCGCCCGCGCCCCGACGTCGTCGTCGCATCCCGTGGTTCGTCTACCTCGTCCTACTGCCGACCTTCGCGACCCTCGGTCTGCTGTCCTACTACCCGGCGGTCAGCGGGATCTGGCACTCGTTCTACGACTGGCATCCCGGCTTCGACTCCGTCTCGACCGGACTGACGAACTACCGGCAGATGCTCACGGATTCGCTGTGGTGGTCGTCGTTCGAGAAGCTCGGCATCATCTTCATCGCCAGCGTCACGGTGATGTGGGTATTGCCGATGCTCGCCGCCGAGCTCCTGATCACCTTGCGCAGCGACCGGGCGCGTTTCGTCTTCCGCACTCTGCTGATCGTGCCGCTTGCGTTCCCCGGCGTGGTGACCGCGCTCGTGTGGGCCTTCCTCTACGACCCCAATGACGGCGTGATCAACCGCTTCCTCACCGGAGTCGGGCTCGATTCGTTCGCCCACAACTGGATCGGCGATCCGCACACCGCACTAGCGGCCCTTCTGCTGATCGGCTTCCCGTGGATCGCGTCGCTGCCGTTCCTGATCTTCGTGTCCACGCTGCAGAACATCCCGCCGGAGCTGTTCGAAGCGAACGCACTGGACGGCGCCGGTCGTATCAAACGCTTCTTCGCGCTCGATCTCCCGATGCTCGGACGGCAGTTCAAGCTGCTGTTCTTCCTCGCGCTCATCTCGACCCTGCAGTACGGCTTCGCCGCCTACCTGGTGACCTCGGGCGGCCCGAACAACGCCACCCAGGTGCCGATCCTGTATCTGATCGGCGTGGCATTCCAAGGTCAGGAATGGGGCTACGCGGCGACACTGTCGACGACGTTGTTCGTCATTGCGCTCGTACTCAGCGGAATCCTCCTGCTCGTGAATCGCCGGGGAGGTGACGACGTCGATGTCCGTTCCCTCTGAGTCGATCGACCGGCCACGTCCGACGGCGGGTGGTGTGACCACGCGGCCCGGTGCGCGAACGGCGGCGGTTTCCACCGGCTCACGGCGCCGCCAGCGACGGATCACCCGCGGCGAGTGGGCAGCCGGGATCATCCTCGCGCTGCTCGCCTTCGTCGGACTGTTCCCGTTCCTGTTCATGTTCGTGGCGTCGTTCAAGACGAACACCCAGTTCTACGACACCTACTGGGCGCCCGCGTGGCCGCTGCATCTGGACAACTACACGCGGGCGTGGACGCAGATCAAGCCGTACTTCCTCACCACGGTCATCGTCGCGGCGATCTCGATCGTCGGCACGCTCATCCTGGCGACGACCGCCGGTTTCGTTTCGCCCGTTACAAGTTCCCAGGGCGCCAGCTCTTGTTCGCGCTGATCGCCGCCTTGTTGATGGTGCCGTCGATCGCGAGCCTGATCCCGCTGTTCGTCCTGATGCGCGACCTGAACCTGCTCAACACCCGTATCGTCCTAGCGCTGCCGCAGATCGCCGGAAACGTCGTCCTGGCGACGATCCTGATCAAGACGTTCACCGAAGGCATCCCGCAGGAACTGTTCGACGCGGCCCGCGTCGACGGTGCCAGCGGACCGCGGATGTTCCGTTCGATCATGTTGCCGCTGTCGCTTCCGGTGATCGGCACGGTCGGCCTCATCGTCGTGATCAACGTCTGGAACGACTTCTTCTGGCCGTTGCTGACGGTCACCGAGAACAACCTGCGCACGGTCTCGACCGGTCTCTCGTTCTTCCAGGGACAGAACGTCACGAGTTGGGGTCCGCTGTTCGCGGGTTACACCCTCGCCTCGATCCCGCTGCTCCTGCTCTTCACGTTCCTCTCCAAATACTTCCTGGCCGGCGTCCAGGGTGGCGTCCCGTCCGCAGGCAAGTAGTCCCGAACAAACCCACCCAGCACCACCGATCCCCCCACTAGGAGCAGTCATGGCGCCTCGACCCCGCCCACCGCACACCCGCCGGGCAGTCCGGCTCGTCGCCGGGCTGTCCGCCGTCCTCCTTGCGACCGCCGGTATCGCCGCCTGCGGCAAGTCCGGCGGGAAGTCCGACAGCCCGGCCGCAGGCGGGACGACCACGATCACCATCGAGGGGCCGAACCAGTGGAACGACTCGGGTTCGAGTTTCGGCAAGCCGTGGGAGAACATGATCGCGGCGTTCGAGAAGCAGGAACCGACCATCAAGGTGACCACCAGCGTGCTGCCGTTGAAGACCTTCGGTCAGACGATCTCGACGCAGCTCTCCGCCGGGACCGCGCCGGAACTCGTCTTCAACCAGGCCACGTTCCAGCCCTACATGGTGCATCACCTCGATGACGAGATGAAGCAGCCGAACCCTTACGTGCCCGGCAACAAGGCCTGGATCGACCTGTTCAACCCGACCTACTTCGGCACCGCGCACGCGGGCTCGGTCGACGGTGAGGGCCACCTCAACTGGGTTCCGTTCAACCTCGTCGGCGTCGCCGTCTTCTACAACCAGGACGCCTTCTCCAAGGCCGGCGTCACCGCGCCGGTCAAGACGTTCAGCGACCTCATCAGCACCTGTCAGAAGCTCACCACCGCGGGGTACACGCCGTTCGCCATGGAGAACTCCGACATCGGCGTCAGCTGGTCGGCCGCCGCGATCGCCTACCAGCTGCTCGCCCCGAAATACGCAGCCCTCAACGTCTACGACGCCGCCGGCAAGGCCGGGACCTCACCCCAGCTGACGACGAAGGACTGGACGAAGGCCGTTCTCGCAGGTGACGTCAAGACGACCGACCCCGAGGTGTCGGAAACCCTGCGCCTGACGAAGCAGTTCTTCGACAGCTGCGTCACCAAGAACTGGTCGGGTATCACCGGCAACTCCGGCGCGCTCGTCGGCATCCGTGATTTCTCCACCGCCAAGGCGGCGATGACCTGGGGTACCGACTTCGCCAGCGACACGCTCTCCGACGTGAAGTTCAAGTACGCCACGATGCCGTTCCCGACCGTCATGAAGGACAGCTCGCCGGCGTCGCAGAACGTGTCCGCGCAGTGGGGCGTCAGCGCCGGCGGCACCAGCTACATGATCCCGGCCAAGATCACCGGCGCGAAGCTGGCCGCAGCGGTCAAGTTTCTCCAGTTCGTCTCCGCACCGGATCACATCCAGACCTGGCTGTCCGAGACCGGCGCCGTGCCGGCCGTGAGCGGTGTCAAGACGACCGATGCCAACGCCGGTTACCTGTCCGGCGACTGGGGCAAGCCGGCTGTCGCCGGATCCATCCCGGCAGGGCCGCCGGGAACCACCCTGGTCGGTCTCTACGACGGGTACCTGCTCGGAGCGAAGACGCTGCCCCAGCAGGAGGAATACCTGCAGGGCCTCTGGAACAAGTGGGCCGCCTACAACGTCACGACGAACAAGTGGCAGAGCGAGACCTGGGCCAAGGGCGTGAAGTGACCGCAGGTCTGGTGATCGGGTCCGGACGAACCGGGCCAGGACGAGAATCCTCAATCCCAGTGGAGAGGCACCGAACATGAGCGTGACCACCGACCGGATCGTCGACGTACGTGTGTGGCTGGTGCCGCCCAAGGCACCCGAGGACCCGGCGAACCGGAAGAACGGCTGGCTGGGCGGCAACATCGCCAGCCCGTTGTCCCGCTACCCGGAGTTCGCGGCCAGCCGGTCGTCCGGCATCGACTCGTCGTTGCTCGGCGGCATCATCGTCGAGGTCGAGAGTGAGTCCGGGGTGATCGGAGTGGCCGCGGGGAGCGGTGGCTTCGCTGCGGCTGCGATCATCGAGGGCCACTTCGCGCGTCTGATCACGGGGTATTCACCCGCCCAGCACGAGGTGATCTGGGACCGGATGTTCTCGGCGTCGATGCACTACGGACGCAAGGGGATCGTGCTGCACACGATCTCGGCCGTCGACCTCGCCGTCTGGGACCTGCACGGCAAGATCACCGGCCAGCCGGTACACGAGCTCATCGGCGGCCGCGTCCGTGAGTCGCTGCGCTGCTACGCGACCGGGCCGCGCCCCGATCTCGCACGTGAGCTGGGCTTCATCGCGGCAAAGCTGCCGTTGCCGCACGCACCGTGCGACGGCGACGAGGGCTTCGCCGGGAACATCGAGCTGGCGCGGCACTGGCGCGCCGAGCTCGGCGAGGGCTACCCACTCCTGTTCGATTGCTGGATGGCGCTCGACGTCCCCTACACGGTCAGACTGATGGACGCGATCGAGCCGCTCGGAGTGCGGTGGGTCGAGGATGCCCTGCCGCCCGACGACTACGAGGGCTTCCGGCAGATTCGTCAACGCGGTAACCAGAATGTGATGGTCGTCAGCGGTGAGCACGAGTACACCCTGGCCGGCTTCCGGACACTGCTCGAGACCGACGCGATGGCGATCATCCAGCCGGACCTGGGCTGGTGCGGTGGCATGACCGAGCTGCTGAAGATCGCCGCGTTGTCGAAGTCCTACCGGGTGCCGGTGCTGCCACACTGCGGTGGCATGTACGGCGCGCACTTCTCCATCACCCGCTCGGAGTTCGACGTGGCCGAGTACCCGGTCGTCAGTGCCGACGGGAGCGCGCTGGTCCCGCTGCATGCGCCGTACCTGGTCGGTGAGACCTTCCCGGTGAACGGCCGGCACGACCCGGGTGACGCACCAGGATTCGGGCTGGAGCTCGACCGTTCGCTCCCGTTGCAGCGTCCGTTCGACCACGAACGCTGGCCGGCCCTGGCTGACAGCGGCGCAGTCGCAGACCAGTCGGTGTCAGCCCGGTCGGGGTCGGCAGTATCGGAGTCGGTGGCGCGGTGAGCCGGGCGCGCATCGCCCTGGTCGGTGCGGGCTGGTTCGGCCGGCTGGCGGCCATCCCGGCCGTGCTCGACCATCCCCACGCCGACCTGGTCGCTGTGTGCGACCGCGATCGGCAGCGCGCGCAGGAGACCGCCGACGAGTTCGGCATCGCCGGCGTGTTCACCGATGTCGGTGACCTGATCGAGGCCGGGGTAGCCGACGGCGTCATCGTTGCGGTGTCGCAGACCGCGCACCATCGTGTGTGTGCGCAGGCGTTGGCCGCCGGGCTGCACGTGCTCGTCGAGAAGCCGATCGTGCTGACGGCAGCCGACGCGTGGGAGCTGGTCGACCTGGCCGCGGCGCGCGATCTCATCCTGATGGTCGGCGAGACATTCCACTTCCCGTCGGTGTCGCAGCGGGTGCGTGACGTCGTCCGGTCGGGCCGGCTCGGCGACCTCGTCCAGGTCGTCGGCACCTTCAACTCCCACACCGCCAGATTGTTCGGTGGAGCATCGGCACTGCCGGACGGTCGTGGCGGCGGCTACTCCGACCCGGCGTTGGCCGGCGGTGGGCAGGGCCACACCCAGGTCTCACACCTGGCCGGGCTGGCGTTGTGGACGTGCGGTGAGTCCGTCGACGGTGTCTTCGCCTATCTCGACAACCGCGGCCTGCAGGTGGATCTCGTCGACGCCATCGTCGCCAGGCTGTCCGGCGGGGCATCCATCAGCCTGTCGGCCACCGGCACGATGCCATCGGGTCACCCGCCGCGGAACCGCCTCGAGTACTACGGGACAACGGGATTCCTCGTTCACGACCTCGCGGCCGCGACCGCGACCATCGCCCTGACGGACGAGCCGGTCGAGTATCTCGCACTCGGTCCCGACGAAGAGACGTACCCTCTGCAGGCACCGGCCCGGCAGTTCGCCGACCTGATCAACGGTGCGGCGGTCGAGAATCTCGCGCCGGGGGAGTCGGCCGCACGCGCGGTCGAACTGCTCGACGCGGCGTATCGATCGGCGGCCGAGCACGGTGTCGCCGTCGTCGAACCGCGTCCAGCCCAGCGAGCATAGGGAGAAGTCCATGCAGGCACTCGTCTACACCGCACCTCTGGAGCTCGCGGTGCTATCGGTCGATCCGCCGGCGCCGACCGCCGACGAGACGGTGATCCGGGTCGCCGCGGCCGGCATCTGCGGGTCCGAGATCGAGGGATTCGTGAACCGCAGCCCGTTCCGGGTGCCGCCGCTGATCATGGGTCACGAGTTCTCCGGGTACGCGCCGGACGGCACGCTGGTGACCGTCAATCCGCTGGTCAACTGCGGTGTGTGCGACTTGTGCGTCCGTGGACTGCCGAACGTGTGCAGGGTCCGGGAGATCCTCGGTATCCAGCGGCCGGGAGGCTTCGCCGAGCTGGTCGCCGTTCCGACCCGCTGCGTGGTGCCGCTACCGCCCGGAACCACCGCCCTGCAAGGGGCGTTCGTCGAACCGACGGCAAACGGTGTTCATGCACTTCGGCTCATCCGCGAGCACGATCCGCTGCCCGTGCGAATCGGCGTGATCGGGATCGGGCCTCTCGGTTATGCGGTGCTCGCGGCTGCGAAGGCCGGTGGGACGCCGATGCTGGCGGCAGCCGACGGCTACGCTCCGCGACGGCAGTGGGCCGAGCGGCTCGGGATCGACGAGGTCGGCGAGCGGCTCACCGGCGAGTTCGACGCCATCGTCGACACCGTCGGCACCGCGGGGACGCGTGCCGAGAGCGTGGCGCTGGTGCGACCCGGCGGGACCGCGGTGTGGATGGGGTTGCACGGACCCGAAGACTCCGTCGACGGTCAGGCGATGATCCGCACCGAGAAGCGGATCATCACGAGCTTCTGCTACTCACCGGCCGATTTCGCGGCGGCGACGCACATCGTGGGCGACCTCGGTGAGGCGTGGGCAGAGTCGAGGTCCCTGACCGACGGCGTCGAGGCCTTCAACGGACTGACGAGGGGCCCGGTCGAACCGTTGAAGACGTTCCTGCTTCCCTGACGGGAGTACTTCGGGACTCACAGCAAGTGTTCACCGAGGCACCACCAAATCGCCCTCGGGAGGTGCCGGAGTGAACGGTTGTAGTAGGCCGGCGATATCCACAGCTCCGCCGATGGTGATCTTGTGCACAGGCGCACCGATGCCGCGCGGCGGGGACGGCTTCGACGGCCAGCCTCGACCTGTGCAACCCATCGACATCCCGTCTGCATTGCAGGCCGGCCCGTTCACGGCGGCCACTGCGCGCGACCACGGGTTCGGCCGGCGTGTCCTGGCGGGGAACCGAGTTCGTCCGGTCGTCCGCGGCGTCCACGAGCTGACTGCGACGGATGAAGCGATCTCCGAACGTGACCGACTCCGACGGGTGCTCGCGGCTGCACAGCTCGTCGTTCCCGACGCCATCGCATTGTGCCTGACGGCGTGCGCGCTCTGGGGAATCCCGATTCCGGGGACATCGCGTCGGGCGCACATCTGTTCCGCCCGGCAGGGTCCGACGTACCGAGCTGCTGGCGCATCGGCGGTCGGTGGACGGTTCGGTCGAGCGCGACGGCATCCCGGTCACCACGCCTGTCCAGACGTTCATCGACGTCGGCCTCGAGCGCACGAGCTTCGCCGCGCGGTGGCGTCACGTCCGGGGGCACGGGGAGTCGCCGCCGCCCGTTCAACCGCTTCGCTCGTTCGGGCAGGCTCCGAATCGCCGATTGAATCGCTTCTACGCTGGTCCATCCTGGCCAGCGGCCGCCCTGAACCCGCCGTGAACGCACGGGTCCTCGACGAGGGTGGCTGGCTCGCACGAGTCGACTTGTCCTATCCGGACCAGCGCATCGCTATCGAGTACCGGGGCGACCATCACCGCGTCGACAAACGGCAGTGGCGCGGCGACATCGGGCGCACCCGGGCGCTTCAGGCCGCTGGTTGGCTGGTGATCGTCGCGTCGGCCGAGGACATCGTCCGGCCGCACAGCGTCATGGCGGCTATCCGCGCGGGGCTCACCGACCGGGGTTGGTGGCCGGAGGCGGGCTGACGGCTCGAGAACTGTTCACGTCCGCACCTCCAGGTCGACTTCGGGACGTGCGGCAGTGAACACATCCTGCTTGGCCGGCGGCCATGGCCAGCCTTCCCCGGTCAGAGTTCGCGGACGACATCGGCAGCCGGCTTGTCCGTCCGCAGACCCTGGTAGGACGGATGCCGCAAGCGACCCGAGTCCGTCCACTCGCCGAACGCGACCTGAACGACCGTCGACGGCTCCACCCAGGTGGCGGTGGGCTCGCGGGGCGGGTCGACGAAGGCCGGGGTGGCACGCCGGATTGTCGACAGCTGGGTGTGCAGGTCGGCCAGCACCGCAGCCGTGAAACCCGTGCCGACCTTGCCCGCGTACCGGAACTCGCCGCCCTGGAAATAGCCGATCAGCAGCGCACCCAACCCGACCCGCGAGCCGCTCGGTGCGGTGAACCCGCCGACGACGAACTCCTGACCGCGGATCCGCTTCATCTTCAGCCACTGCCCGGACCGCCCGCTGCGGTACGTCACGTCCGCCTGCTTGGCGATGATGCCTTCCCAGTCGAGTCGCTCCGCCTCGGCGTAGAGGCCGAGACCGTCGGCTTCGGTGTGTTCGCAGTAGACCAGCGCGTCCGACCAGTCCGAGAGGCGGACGAGCAGCCTCTTGCGTTCGAGCTGGCTGAGCCCGCGGGTGTCGCGTCCGTCGGTGTGCAGGAGGTCGAAGACGTAGAACCAGACGGGCACGCCGGTGGCGATGATGTCGTTGATGTCGGTGACGTGGATCCGCTGCTGCAATCGGGAGAAGCTCGTCCGGTCACCGTCGAACGCGACGATCTCGCCGTCGATCACGAAGTCGGTACCGGTGAGCTGGTCGTCGAGCGCCGCGACGATCTCGGGGTAGCTCGCGGACACGTCGTTTCGGTTGCGCGAGTAGAGCCGGGTCCGGCCGCGTTCCCGGATGGCCAGCGTTCGTACGCCGTCGAGCTTGCGTTCGAAGATCCAGGCCGGGTCGGAGAAACGCCGCGTCGTCGGTGTCGCGAGCTGTGGTTCGACCCACAGCGACGCGACGGGCTCAGCCGGATCCGATCGCACCATGACGGCGAGCGTGCCCGACCCGACGGCGATCCGCCAGCACCGGGACGGGTCGGGCTACATGCTGAGGACCAGCCCGGCCGCGAAGGCAACGTAGAACAGGCCCGCGACCGCGAGCCGGCGGGCGGTCACACGCTTGGTATGGAAGAGCCAGAGCAGGTACGCCACCGACGCCATAGTGGCGATCCCGGCCAGCAGCAGCGGTGTGTCGAAGCTCCAGGAGGTGGCCAGCAGGCCGATCCCGGAGGGAACCGTTGCCTGGATCATCATCGAGCCGGAGATGTTGGCCAGGGCCAGGTCGGTCTTGCCCTGGCGCACCCAGATGACCGCGTTCATGATCTCGGGCAGCTCGGTGGCGATCGGTGCGAGCAGCAGCGCGACGACCATCGCCGGAAGCCCGAGCGCGGGTCCGGCCCATTCGAGCTGACGCACGAACACCTGTGACGCGGCGAAGATGACGACCAGGGCGCCGATGGTCTGCACGACGACGGCGGTGGTGCTCGGAACGGCGCGGCGACGCTGGATCTTGAGCGGGACGAGACCGTCCGCCGAGGCCGTCTCGCCGTTGCCGGACAGCTCCTTGACGAAGTACAGGGCGTAGACGGCGAAGAAGGCGATGCCCAGCCAGGGCTTGATGGCGAACGCGACCAGCCCGAGGCCGACCTTGACCGCGAAGATCGCCAGGAACCAGGTCTGGTCGCGGACGAGGCGATGCCAGCTGCCACCGGTGAGTTCGTCTTGCTCGACGCCGGCCGCGCGGCCCTGCTCGGCTAAGTGATCGGTCCCCGAACCGCCGACGGACACGAGTTCGCGTTGCTCGACGCGAGCATGGCTCTTCTTGTACAGCAGGGTTGCGCCGGTGACCGCGTAGGCGATGGTGCCGACCACGAGGGGGCCGCCCAGGGCCGCACCCACGGCGATGTCGTCGCCCTGCGCACGGCTGCCGAACAGGACGGCCATCAAGGTGACGATGCTCTCCGGCAGTGCGGTTCCGACGGCCGCCAGGATCGTCCCGACCGCTGCGTTACCCACCTTCAGCCGGACACCCAGCCATTCGACCGCGTTCACGAACCACTCACAGGCCAGGTAGATCGCGATGGCGCAGGCGATCAGCAGGACGACGTGGATCATGCGATCGACCGTAGGACCGTGCGGACACGAGGCAAACGCGATGGATCCAACCCTCGAGTTCGGTAAGCCTAACTAGCCGGCCAGCCTAGCTTCCGCCGTGGTTGCATTCGGCGTACGGGCAGTCCGCCGGCGGACGGTGCCGACCGGGGTGCATACGCGAGATCCACAGCGCGGTGGCGGCTTCGAGGCCCAGTTCGACCTCGCGCGACACCGGCGCGGTACCGACCCGGACGACGAGCGCCCCTCCGAACGGACGTTGTTCGACAACTTCGACGGCGGTGTCGAGGGCGATGGCGTTGTCGGTGAACCAGCGCAGGAGTTCGGAGTTCTCGTCGATGATCCGAGCGATCCAGCCCGAGTCACCGGGCTCCAGCGAGGCGAGCATCGAGGCCTGTGGACGGTGCAGTCGTCCGTCCACAGTGGGGATCGGGTCACCGTGCGGATCGCGGAACGGGTGCCCGAGGGCCGCATCCATCCGCTGCACCAGGAGGTCGGAGACGGCATGCTCGAGGACCTCGGCCTCGTCGTGCACCTCGTCCCAGGAATACCCGAGCATCTGCACGAGGAACGTCTCAACCAGCCGATGCCGGCGGACCATCGTCATCGCCAGGGTCCGGCCGGCCGGAGTGAGCGCGATGCCGCCGTAACGCTCGTGTTCGAGGAGCCCGTCGGCGGTCAGCTTGCGGACCATCTCCGACGCGGACGACGTCGACACCCCGAGCCGCGCGGCCAGGTCGGCGTTCGACACGGCATCCTCGGAGTCCCACTCCGCCAGGTTGAATATCACCTTCAGGTAGTCCTCGACCGCTGCCCGGCTCAACGCGTTCGCCACCGGAGCACCGTAGCGGTGAGGGACGGGCCGGCGGGGAATGGGCGGGACGGCACAACGACGCCGCGGCCGGCCCGGAGGCCGACCGCGGAGTCGTGCTGATCGTGCTGATCGTGCTGATCGTGCTGAGGTGCTGTGCCGAACTACCAGGCGTAGGCCTCGGGAGCGGGCTTCGAGCCGTTCGGGAACGGCGCCGGGAAGATCTCGTCGAGCTTGTCCAGGGTGGACTGCTCGAGGACGATCTCGGGCACCCGGAGCGAGTTCGTCAGCTGCTCGTGCGTGCGCGGCCCGATGATGGGCGCGACCACAGCCTGCCGGGTCAGCAGCCAGGCCAGGGCGACGTTCGCCGGGTCCTCGCCGAGGTCGGCGCAGAACTTCTCGTACGCCTCGAGCTGGACACGGTTCTTCTCGAGGCCCTTCGCTGCGTTCTCGCTGGTGCTGCGCGAACCGGTGCCGGCCTTCTGCTTGGCCAGCGCGCCGCTCAGCATGCCGCCGGCCAGCGGCGACCACGGGATGACGCCCAGGCCGTAGTGCTCGGCGGCCGGGAGGACGTCGGACTCGACCCAGCGGTTCGCCAGGTTGTAAACCGACTGCTCGCTCACGAGGCCGAGGAAGTGCCGGTTCTTGGCGGCTTCCTGTGCCTGTGCGATGTGCCAGCCAGCGAAGTTCGAGGAGCCGACGTAAATTACTTTGCCCTGCTGGCGAAGGACATCCATCGCTTCCCAGATCTCGTCCCACGGGGTGTTCCGGTCGACGTGGTGCATCTGGTACAGGTCGATGTAGTCGGTCTGCAGGCGCTTGAGCGAAGCGTCGCAGGCGCGGCGGATGTTGAGTGCGGAGAGCTTGCCGCCGTTGGGCCAGTCCTCCATGTCGCCGTACAGCTTGGTGGCGAAGACGGTCTTCTCACGGCGGCCGTTGCCCTGGGCGAACCAGCGGCCGATGATCGACTCGGTGGCACCGCGGCCGCCGTAGCCGTTGGCGCTGTCGAAGAAGTTGATGCCGACTTCGTGCGCGTAGTCCATGATCGCGTGGCTGTCGTCCTCAGAGGTCTCGGGGCCGAAGTTCATCGTTCCGAGGCACAGCTGGGACACGCTCAGGCCGGTACGGCCGAGTTGGGAATACTGCATGGGGCAGGCGTTCCTTTCGATGTGGAACCGCGCCCGGATGCGGGCGAAGCTGGAACGGGGATGTCCGTCCATCAGAATCGGAGCATCGCCAGAGGCGTACCCATCAGCGGATCGCGTCACACGCGTCTCGTGGACGCCGGGACGCATATCGGCTGGGGGCCGACCCGCGGAAGTAAGACAAGTTTACCCAAGCCGCGGCGTCGAACCGACTCCGCCCCCGGTCTTGCACACACCGGGCACCTCACCGCTGACTCTCAGACGCCGCGCTGGACGTCGATCCGCCCGTCGAGCGAGGCGGCGTACAGGCTGCCGTGGTCGATCGCGTTCTGGTCCGCGTATGCGATGGCGAACTCCGCTGCAGCGGTTTCGAACTCGTCGGTGCTCCCGTCTGCTCCGCTCGGAGTCTCGCCCATCACGGTGCCGCCGCTGCCACCCGGCTCGACGACACGGCGCGCAGGATCGCGCATGCGCCGATCACGGCGGCGGCCGCGGTGAAGAACAGACCTGGCAGGTGGAGGTGGTCGAAGAACGCATACGCCCCGTAGGCCGCCACGCCGAGGACGAACCACTCGTACCGGCGGGCCAGCACGGCCAGTGCCAGCAACGGGACGACGTACCACGGGTAGGTCGGGGTCGCGATCAGCAGTGCGGTGCCGAACAGCCACACCGCGACCTCGGCGGTCGGATGCGTGCGTGCGCGCAGGATGCAGAGCACCGCGACGGCCGCGGCGAGGAGCACCGCGATCACCGACTGCGCCCTTGGCGCGACGTCGGGCAGGAGCAGCGCGATCACCCGGAACCGTTCGCTGCCCGACTGGTAGCCCTCCTCGGCGAGATAGCCGGGCAGATAGCCGAGCACCAGCCAGCCGACCACGAGAGCGTGCGGGAGGTAGACGGCGACGACGGTGGCGACCGTCGCCAGCAGGGTGGCGGCACCGTCGCGCAGACGCCGGCCGAGGAACGCCGGCACCAGCAGGATCGGGGTCAGTTTCACCGCGACCGCGGCACCTAGTAGGACGCCCGCAACCCAGCGTCGATGCGCCAGGACGACTGCCGCGACGATCAGGCCGGCGGCCAGCACATCCACGTGTGCGTTGCTCGCCGACTCGATGAACACCGGCGGACAGGCGGCGTAGACGAACGCCGACCCGGCGTCGTGACCGCCCTTGCGCAACGACCACCCGATCAGGCCGGTGGTCGCGACCGCGACCAGCAGGAACGAGAGTTGAACGCCGAACGTGCCCCAGCCCTCCGGCGTGAGCACCGCGACGACGGCGAAGCAGGCCTGCGCAAGCGGCGGATAGATCGTCGGGACGAGCGGCCGGTTCAGCATCGTCAGGTCATAGCGGTCACCGGTGTCGAGCGGCGTCCGGGCGTCGGCGAGTGAGTCACTGCGGGAGACCACGCCGGTGCGTTCGGCCGGCGTGAGACCCGGGAACAGGACCGGATCGCGCAGCCGGGCCAGGTGATCGTCGAGAGGCACGTAGCGGTAGGGGTCGACGCCCGCGACCTGGACCCGGCCGTCCCACACGTAGCGGTAGGAGTCGGTGCTCATCTGCGGCGCGGCGAACAGCCCCGGAAGCTGCACGATGACCGCCGCGACCATCAGCACGAGCAGCGGCCGGCGGCCGCCGCCCGGCGCAGGCCGTCGGCGACCACCCCGCACGATCCACACCGCGAGCGGGACGAAGACGACCCACGACCCCATCAGCGGGATCCACTCGGGCATCGTCGTACCTGCCTGCAGCCCGACGACCACCCCGTAGACCGCGGCCAGGATGACGGTGGCGACAAGCATTCGTCGCTGCGCGCCGCCGATGCTCAGGCGGTCCGTGCCAGCGACAGGGCGCGGACCGGAGGCCCGCCCGCGGACCGCAGGCAGACGAACGAGCGGTGCGCGGACCGCCATTCCTCCACCGGGACGAGACCCGAGATCGCACCGAGGGCGGCACAGGCGGTCGCGCCGACGTGCGCCCACGGCATCACCGTCCGCCGGCCGAGACTGTCGATGAGCTCTAGTTCGCTGCGTTCGTCGGTGGACGGGTCGTCCGCGTCCACCTCGACGACCACGAGCCCGCCGGGAGCGACCAGTTCGGCGCAGCGGCGCAGCAGCCGGGCGGGGTCACCGCCGATGCCGATGTTGCCGTCCATCAGCACCGCGGTGCCCCACCGGCCTTCACCGGGGACGCGGTCGGCGACGTCTCGCCGCAGCACGCTCGCACCTCGCCGGGTGGTGAGGCCGACCGCGACCTCGGACACGTCCACGCCGAGTGCGGCGATCCCGCGCTCGGCGAGGGCGGAGACGATGCGGCCGGGCCCGCATCCGATATCGAGGACGGGACCCTCGCAGCGGGCGACGGCGAGCAGATCGGTCTCGTCGACGGTTGCCGACCAGCGTTCGAGGTCGACGTGCATCGGCTTGGCGCCGGCGCCGCCGGAGCGGACCGTGACGCGGACGTCGAGCCCGTCGAACAGGGCGTCGAAGAGGTCGTTGGGCGCGTTCACGACGACACCAGCGACCGGTAGGTGGACGCGAACCGGAGCTGCGGCGCTCGCTCCGCGACGAGTGCGGCGTCGGCCGGGGTGTCGATGTCGTCGAGCTCGCCCAGAAGGCGGACTCGAAGGCCGAGGGAGCGGAGCCGGGCGAGTTGGTCCAGGCCCGTGTGGTCGGTGGACATCGGCACACCGAGGACGCAGCCGGGGACGAAGGAGCGGAGCCCGATCACCCAGTAGCCGCCATCGGGCGTGAGTCCGAGCACCGCGTCGGTCGACGTCCAGTCGATGTCGAGATCGGTGACGGTCAGCTGCGGAGTGTCCATCCCGACCAGCAGGACCGGGCCGACCGCAGCGACGAAGGCGTACTCCAGCGCCGCCTCGATGCGTCCGTCCAGGTGACCGTCGACCTGGGCCGTCACCTCGATGTCGGCCGGCACGGCGGCGGTGCCGGTGCCGTCCCAGGCGGCGATGATCCGGCCCGGACCGGCGGCGCGGACGGCGGCGAACGTGTCGTCGATGGCCGCACGGGCGAGCCGGGCGGCTTCCACCGGTGAGAAGCGGGTCTGCAGGCGGGTCTTGACCCGTCCGGGAACGGGGTCCTTCGCGAGCACGACCACCGTCGTCTGCCCCATCCCGGTCATCGGAGCATCGCCGCACTGATGTCGCGGACGGCCCGCAGCGCGCCCATCGGAGTGCCGGTGACCTTCGACCGCCCGGTGCGTGGGAAGTAGGCGACCTCGACCTCGGTGACTCGCCAGCCGGCGTCGGCGGCACGGACGAGGGTCTGGGCGGGATAGCCGGATCGACGGTCGGTCAGGCCCAGCGCCAGCAGCGCCTCACGACGCGCCACCCGCATCGGGCCCATGTCGTGAAGGTCGAAGCCGGTCCGGTTGCGGAGCCGGCGCGCGAGCTCACGGTTGGCGAGCCGCAGCTGCCACGACATCGCGCCGGGTTCGAGCCGGCGCCGGCAGACGGCCATGTCGGCGTCGCCCGCGGCCACGATGTCGATCAGCGCAACGAGGTCGGCCGGGTCGAGCGAACGGTCGGCGTCGCAGAACGCGACGAGCGGGGTCTCCGCGGCGAGCAGACCGGCATGACACGCCGCTCCGTAGCCGCGCTGGTTTTCCCGGATCACGGTGGCGCCGAGCGATGCGGCGAGCTCCGGGCTGCCGTCGGTCGACCCGTTGTCGACGACGAGTGCCGACACACCGGCCGGCAGCCGGGTCATCAGCCACGGCAGGGCGCCGGCCTCGTCGAGGCACGGGAGCACGAGCGTCACGGCAGGTGTCGGACGTCGATCGGACGGGCTCATGAGTCAACGCTAGGGGTCGGCGCGGCACTTACGGTGCCATCGCGCTCACGGTTTGCTTACGAGCGGTCGCCCGGCACCGCGATCCGGTCACCGAGCGGGGTCGGGCCCCTAGTCTGATGCGGTGGCTGCCCGTGTGCTCGTGGTCGAGGACGACCCGACGATCGCGTCCGTGTTCGCGGCGTATCTGCGCCGTGCCGGCTACGTCGTCGAGGTGGTGGCCGACGGGGTCGACGCGAACGACCGCTGGGGTCGCTGGCGACCCGACGTCGTGGTCCTCGACCTGATGCTGCCGCGCATGTCCGGCCTCGAGATCCTCCGCCGCCGTCGTGACGCCGACGACGTCGCGTCCGTCCTCATCGTCTCGGCGCGCGACCACGAGGACGACCGGGTGCTCGGTCTCGAGACCGGTGCCGACGACTACCTCGTGAAGCCGGTGAGCCCGCGTGAGCTCGTCGTCCGGGTGCACGGCCTGGTGCGCCGGGCCGAACGCCTGGCCGGCTCGACGCTCGCCGTCCGCTTCATCCGGCTCGGGCCGGTCGTGATCGACGCATCGAGCCGTGAGGTGCAGGTGAACGGTCGGTCGGTCGGTCTGACGCTGCGCGAGTTCGACCTGCTCGCGTACCTGGCACGGCATCCGGGTGAGACGTTCACGAAGGCCGAACTCATCACCCGGGTATGGGGTTGGGAGTTCGGCGATTCCTCGACCGTCACCGTCCACATCCGCCGGCTGCGGGAGAAGATCGAGCGCGACCCGTCCGACCCGGAGATCATCCTGACCGTGCCGCGGGTCGGCTACCGCGCGGCCGATCTGCCAGGCTCCACCGGCGGGGACGCCGCGGACAGCCCGGCCGACAGTGACGAGGTGGGATACCGATGACCGCGACCCAGTGGATCTTCACCTTCACCCTCGGCAGCTGCCTGGCCGCGGGAGCTGCCGGCGCGCTGGCGTTGCGGCTGACGCGCGGCGCGTCGTTGCGGGTGGGCATCGTCATCACCTCCCTGGTGCCGCTGATCGCCGTCGCCGGAACCGTGGTCGTCAGCGTGCAGGTCATGTTCCTGTCCGCGCACGACTCCTGGGTCGTGCTGTTCGCGCTCGCCGCATCGTCGCTCGTCGCGATCGTGATGGCCGCTGCCGCGGCGAGCCTGCTGACCCGGTCGGCGCGGCACGTGGCCGCGACGATCCGCGAGATCGAGGGTGGCCCGGTCACCGGATCCGGCACCGGCACGGGCGTCCCGACGGCGAGGTCGGTCGCGAGAACCCCTGAACCGATGCCCGCGGAGCTACGCGCCGTGGTCGGCGAGCTCGAACTCGCCACCACCCGGCTGAGCCAGGCACGTCAGCGCGAACGTGCGCTGGAACGGTCGCGTCGTGAACTGATCGCGTTCCTGTCGCACGACCTGCGCACGCCGATGGCCGGCATCGGAGCGCTGGCCGAAGCCCTCGAGGACGACATCGTCGACGACCGGGCACTCGCGTTGTCCCAGCTTCGTGGCGCGGTGCACCGGATGGCCGGGATCGTCGACGACTTGTTCACGCTGGCCCGCGTGACCGATGCGCCCGTCGCGGGCCGCCGCGGACCGGTGTCGCTGGTGGAACTCGTCGAGGATGTGACCGGCGAAGCGTCCGCACGCGCGGCGAAGGCCGGTGTGATGCTGCAGGTGCGCGTGCCCGACGGCGACCGGCTCGCCGTCACCGCCGATGCCGACGAGCTGACCCGGGCGGTGGCGAACCTCGTGGCGAACGCGATCACGCACACGGGTCGGGACGGGATGGTCCAGGTGACGGTCGATCGGGCGCAGGACGGGCCCATCCGGCTCTGTGTGCTCGACGGCTGCGGCGGAATCGACACCGATGTGCTCGAGCACGTCTTCGAGGTCGGCTGGCAGGCGCAACCGGCGCGCGGCGGAGGTGCCGGGCTCGGGCTCGCCATCGCCCGGGGTGTGGTCGAGGCGCACGCCGGCCGGATCGTCGTCCGCAACGTCGGCGCCGGCTGTGCGTTCGACGTGGAGCTTCCCGCGTCCGGGGCGGCTCAGCTCGGCTCGGAGCCGGTCGCCCTGCGTTCGGCGGCGAACGCGGCGATGCCGGTCGCGAACGAGATGCCGGCCCGCCAGCCGAGCTGATCGGCGATCTTGCGGCTGCTGGCGGTGATGTGCCGGACGTCGCCCAGCCGGTACGCACCGGTCACCACCGGCCTGGGGCCGGCCAGTTCGGTCGCCAGTTCGGTGGCCAGTTCGCCGACCGTGTGCGGAGTTCCGCTGCCGACGTTGAACGCACTGACCTCGCCGACCGGCAGTATCGCGCCCGGCCGCTTCAGCGCGGCGGTGACCGAGGCGGTGATCGCCGCCGCGACGTCGGTGACGTGGACGAAGTCACGGCGCTGGCCGCCGTCCTCGAACACCTTCGGTGCCTCGCCCCGGGCCAACGCGGCCGCGAACAGCGACGCCACGCCGGCGTACGGCGTGTTCGCGGGCATGCCTGGTCCGTAGACGTTGTGGAAGCGCAGCGCCACCGCCGTCGCCTCGACCTCGCGTGCCCATACCCGGGTCAGGTGTTCGGTGGCGACCTTGCTCGCGGCGTAGGCGTTGCGGGGGTCGAACGGGGCGTCCTCACCCACCAGTTCGCTCGTCAGTACCCGCCCGCAGGTGGGGCAGCGGGGATCGAACAGCCCGTCGCGCAGGTCGGACTCGGCGCGGGGTCCCGGTGCCGTCGAGCCGTGGATCTCGCAGCGGTAGCGACCTTCGCCGTAGACGACCATCGACGACGCCACTACCAGCCGGCGGCAGCCGACCTCGGCCAGGGAGCGCAGGACGACGGCGGTCCCGAGGTCGTTGTTGCTCACGTAGTCGTCGATGTCGTTCAGGTCGACGCCGAGCCCGACCTTCGCGGCGAGATGCACGACGACGTCCGCGCCCAGCAGGCCCTCGGTGAGGTCGTCACGGGTGCGGACGTCACCTCGCCGGTCCTTCGCCTTGTCGAGCGGCGGCTTCAGGTCGTAGCCGTGGACGTCGTGCCCGGCGGCGGTCAGCGCGGCGGTGGTGTGGCGGCCGATGAAGCCGGCGGACCCGGTGACGAGGACGCGGCTCATGGCAGCTCGAAAGGCAGCGGAAGACCGTCGAGCGCGTGCCGGCAGGTGCACTCGTCGTCGGTCGGCAGCGTGAGGATCGCCGTCACCATCAACGTGCGCAGCCGGTCGACGTTCGCGGCGAAGACCTCGAGGACGTTCGCATGGGTGACCCCCTGGCCTGCTTCGACGCCGGCGTCGAGGTCGGTCACGGCGGCGACGCAGGTGTAGCAGAGTGCGAGTTCACGGGCGATCGTGGCCTCGGGCATCCCGGTCATGCCGACGACGGATCCGCCGAACCCTGCGTACATGCGGGATTCGGCGCGGGTGGAGAAGCGCGGGCCGTTGATGACGACGAGGGCGCCGCCGTCGACGAGGTCGTCACCCGCGGCCACGACGGTCGCGCGGCCTCTGGGGCAGTACGGGTCGGCGAGGCTCACATGGACGACCGGGGGATCGGTGTCATAGAGGGTGCGTGGCCGGCCCGAGGTCATGTCGATCAGCTGGTCGGGCACGACGAAGGTGCCCGGACCCAACTCCGGGCGCAGGCTGCCGACTGCGCTCGGCGCGAGCACCTGCCGGACACCGAGGCTGCGCAGGGCCCAGAGGTTGGCTCGGTAGTTGACCTGGTGCGGTGCGAACCGGTGGTCGCGACCGTGCCGCGGGAGGAAGGCGACCCGGCGTTCCGCTTGTTCGTGCTTGCCGCTTCCTGTGCCTACGACGCCGCTCACGACGCCGATCGACACCGGGTCACTGGGCGGTCCGTACGGGGTGGGGACGTCGACCTCGATCGGGTCGTCGAGGAACGTGTAGAAGCCCGAGCCGCCGATCACCCCGATGTCGGCGTGCTGCTCATGCGTCATGCCCGGCAGCCTAGGGGAGGAAGGTTCGGACGGCTCACGCCGAACGGGCACATTCCGATTGTTCTCGGAATGTGCCCGTCGGTCTACGCGTTTCTTTTTATTCCTGCGATCGGGATTGCCGCTCGCTCATTACGGCTGGCTCACGTTCACCTGAAGTCATTCAGGTGAACGCTCACGTGTTACTTAGTGTTGACGGTGATCTTGGCGATGCCGACGAGGGTGCCGGGCTTGACGGCGTCGGTTTTGAAGGTTTTGTTGAGGAGGCCGGCGGCGTCGGCGGAGATGAGGACGCGGGTGCCTTCGAGGATGGCGGTGTTGTTGGCGCCGGTCTGGAGGGGCTTGAGGGTGTTGCCGTCGAGGTCGAACAGGACTGCGCCCTTGGCGGCGGAGGTGCCGTTGACGGCGACGTCGCCCATGAGTTTGGAGGTGCCGGGGTCGATTTCGAAGTTGGTGAGTTCGACTTTGGTGGTGCCGGCGGTGAGGGAGAATCCGGAGCCGGTGTGCTTGATGTCGCCGGTGACGTAGGGGGTGACGGAGCCGGGGGTGTAGTAGGTGACGTTGCCGCCGGTGATGGGGAAGACGAGGGAGCCGTCGGTGAGTTTGGCGGTGCCCACGGTGCCGGGGGCGAGCTTGAGGGTGGTGAGGGCTTCGAGGAAGCCGGCGTCGAGTTTGACGGCGGTGGATTGGCCGGTGAGGGTGTCGATCTTGGCGACGGGGGTGGCGGCGGCGGAGGCGGTGGTGGTGGCGGTGTTGTTGTCGGTGCTGCTGCAGGCGGCGAGGGCGGGGGCGGCGAGCAGGGCGGTGACGGCGAGACCGGCGAACATCATCCGGGGGGTCTTGATGGAAGAACGCATGGAAACCAATTCCTTCGTGTGTGTGACGGTGATCAACGGGTAACTGTCAGAACGTATTTCGCCCACCCCCGGTAGATAGATTGGCCGAGATGCGGGCCAATTCTTCGAGCGCCGCCGACCGGCTTCGAAACGGTTCGGTTATACGGGAAGCAATCCGGATCCACGGTTGGTTTCGAACAACCGGGACCTGAACTCGACGGAGGGATCTCGACGTGGAGAATCTCCATGGCATGTCAACCGGTGCACCGCACCGCTTCGACGGGCGCCGGCGCAGTGCTGCCCGTCCAGACGATGAGCTGGCGGCCAGGATTTCGGTGCACCAGCTCATGCGGATCTACCAGATCATCGGACTGGCGGAGGCCGGGCACGACATGCGTGCGCCGCTACGCGACGTGCAGATGTTCATCCTCGCGGTCGCGCACGAGTCCGGCACCGGGCCCTTCGGCGCGGACATCACCGCGGCCGAGGCATGGGACGACGTCGCCCGGTGGGGTCTCGCAGACGTCCGGGGACATCAGGCTGGCCACGGCTGAGGTCGCCGGCGCGTCAGAGTGGTCGCTCCGCAACGCGACACGCCGGGAAACCCGGACGGTAGCGACCACTCGAGCCCGTCCCGGCCAGTCGTGCGCAGTCTCACCCGGCTACGGCCCCGACGTCAGTTCTTGTCGATCCCGGTCAGCTTGCAGAGAACGGTGAAGCCGTCGTCGGTGCCCGGCCACTTCGACCGCACGAGGTCCAAGCCCGCCCGGCGCACGACGCCACGAAGTACCACCGTCACGACGATCGCGTCGTCGGCATAGCCCAGCACGGGCACGAAGTCCGGGATCAGGTCGATCGGTGAAGCCAGGTAGGCGAGCAGCAACCCGAGCCGGATGCGAACTCCGCGGGGGAGAGACCCGTCGGCCGCGAGTCGGTGCACCAGCCGGACGACGTCCGGTAGCAGCCGAAGGGCCTCGCGTAGCAGCCCACCGCGCGGACGAACGACGGCCAGTGTCCCGATCAGCAGAGCCCACAGCAGCACGAGGCCACCCACGATGCTGATCAGCAGGTCGAGCCACCAGTGTTCGGTCACGGGGCGGTCGTACGGGCAGGGCCGCAGCAGTCGCAACCGTCGGCGCAGCCATCGCCGCGCGCGGCCGCGTCGGCGTTGGTGGCCACGTCGGCGGTGGCGACGCCGATGACGGGCACGGCGCAGCAGGCGTCGCCTCGCCACGCCGCACGTCCCTCCCGGACCGCGACCAGCGCAATCACCAGACCTGCCACGGGATCCGCCCAGGACCAACCGAGCAACGAGTTCGCCAGCAGGCCGGCGAGGAGCACCCCGGACAGGTACGTGCACAGCAGGGTCTGCTTCGAATCCGCCACGGCAGAGGCCGAACCGAGCCGCCGCCCGGCGCCGCGCTGACTGGCGGACAGCAGCGGCATCACGACCAGGGAGATCGCCGCCAGGATGATGCCGACCGTCGAGTGCCGCGCTTCGGCGTGACCGGCGAGCGCCCACCCGGCAGAGGCGACGATGTAGGCGGCGAGGGCGACGAAGGAGACGGCGGTGATCCGCAGGGCGACTCGTTCGCGCGACTCCCTCACTTCGTGGTCGCGGGCGGAGAACTGCCAGGCGACGGCGGCCGCCGAGGACACTTCGATGACGGAATCCAGCCCGAAGCCGACGAGTGCGGTCGACGACGCGGCGGCGCCCGCACCGAGGGCGATGACGGCTTCGACGACGTTGTAGCTGATTGTGGCGGCGACCATGAGGCGCACTCGGCGCACGAGTGCGTCGCGGCTCTCCATGGTCAGGTCGGCGAGCTGCTCGGTGGCCATGTCAGCGCTCCGCTGGTGCACAGATCCGGTCGCTCGCGACGGCGAGGACGACGGACCGGAGGTCGGACAACGCATGCCGCAATCGGGCGTCGGCCAGTTCGTAGCGGACACGGCGTCCGACCGGAACGGCGACGACGAGACCGCAATCGCGCAGGCACGCAAGGTGATTCGAGAGTCGGCTCCGGGACACACCGATCGACTCGGCCAGATCCGCGGGGTGCGCCGGCCCGTCGTGCAGAGCCATCAGCAACTGGCAGCGGATCGGATCGGCGAGGGCACGTCCGAACCGGGTGAGCGCATCGGTGTCGGTAGCGGTGGACAGCACCCGACGAGAGTACAGCCTCTCCTGAACTCAGACCCGATCTGTACTGCCGCGACGGGTGTGACCACACCATCAGACACGCTGTCCCTGCTGATGGTCCGGAGTGATACCTGTTTCCCGAACGACATGTGAGTCCGCATCCTCGAAGGGGTGGTCGACGATGACTTTGGCCTTTGCCGTGCTCGGCGATTCGATTGGCTACGGCATGGGCGCCGCGCGGCCCGCCGACGCTCTCGGTCCCCGGCTGGCTGCGGTCCTCACCGCATCGGGTATCCCGACGCAGACAAAGGTTTTCGCCGTTTCGGGTGCGTGCAGTGACGCCTTGGACGGACAGGCCCGACAGGCAGCGGCGTGGGGTGCCGAGGTCGCGCTGATCGTGATCGGAGCCAACGATCTGACCCACTTCGTGCCTCCGCAGGACGCCGCCGAGCAGCTCGGAGCGGCCGTCCGGACACTTCGCGCCGGCGGGGCCGAGGTCGTGGTCTGCCCGGCGCCCGACCTGAGTGTCGTGCCCTGGGTGCCCCCGCAGATGCGCATCATGGTCAGGTCCGCGAGCGCGCTGATGCGCGCGGCGCAGGTGCGGGTCGCGACGGCCGACGGGGCGCGGGTGGTCGACGCGGTGGCCGCGATGAGCACGACGTTCGCCGAGGACCCCACCCTGTTCAGCCCGGACCGGTTTCACCCGTCGAGCGCCGGCTACGCACTGATCGCTTCGGCGTTGGCCCCGACGGTGGCCTCAGCCGCCGCGGACGCACTCCGTCAGGCGGGTTGACGGACGGGCTGGCGAAAATAGTGCACGCAGCATGTTGTCAGAGCCCCGAAGACGGTCTATCTTCTCTGCCGGTTGGACACGCAGCCATTGGTTCATCTCGTTTCTGGGGTGCACATGTCTGTCTTTCCGGATCCTCCTGTCGCGGACGTCGAACTCGACGACTTGTTCGACCTGCTCGCTTCGTCGGAGCATGACGATCCGGCCGCACGTGCCGCGCGCCGGCGGCTGGTCGAGATCCATCTCCCGATGGCAAGTCGGCTCGCCAGCCGATATCGCAGCAAGGGGCTGGCCAACGACGACCTCGTGCAGGTGGCCAGGATGGCGCTCGTCGGCGCGGTCGATCGCTTCGACCCGCAGCGACGGACCGAGTTCGTGCCCTTCGCGGCAACGACCATCCACGGGGAGCTCAAGAAGCACTTTCGCGATACCGCGTGGGCACTTCGGGTACCGCGGGGCCTCCAGGAACGCTGCTACGCCGTGTCGGCTGCGATCTCTGACGACGTGGCCCGTACCGGGGTCGAGCCCACCGCCGCGGAGCTCGCGGACCAGCTGGAACTGAGTACGGAGCAGGTGCGGGAAGCGTTGCACGCTGCGGCCGGGTATCACGCGGCGTCGCTCCAATCCGGATCCGACGAACGCGGGCACGAATCCGACGAGGCATCGATCGAGGAACTCGTCGAAGCCCGGGACACATGGCGTGAGGTGAGCGCCCTTATCCGGCGACTTCCCGAACGTGAGCGCAGGATCATCTATCTGCGTTACTTCGAGGAGATGACCCAGTCCCAGAGCGCCGCCTGCATAGGCGTATCCCAGATGCAGGTGTCGCGGATCCTGAGCAGATCGCTGGATCGGCTGGGCGAGCAGGCCGGCGAGCCCCAGCGCAAGGCCGGCTGACGGCGACGGCGACGGCAGTCGGAAGTCGGTCGACGGTCGGGACGTGTGTCGTCAGGCCGGCGGATCGAGATCGATCGTGTTCCCTCGTCGCACGACGCGGATGGTGACCTCGGGGTGCGCATGCTGCGCGGCAGCGACGAAGTCGCGGAGCGGAGACTTGAACACGCGGTAATCGTCGTAGTGGACCGGAACGACTGAGCGTGGCTGTACCCGACGGAGGTAGTCGGCACCACCGGCACCGTCCATGGTGACCGTCTGCCACAGGATGCGGGTCCCGCCCAGATGCACGATCGACGTATCGATGCCGGGGAACCGTGCACGGATCTCGTCGAGGTGGGATCCGCTGAGGGTGTCGCCGCTGATGTGGATCCGCTGGCGCAGGGTGCCGGCAACCCGATGCTCGATAAGGCTCCCCATGACGGGTGGCAGAAGGCGACGAAGTGCTCGACGAGCGTGAATGGCAGGCGTCGAACCGATCGTCAGTTCTTCGTTGTCCCGCTTCAGTGTGTGCGTACCCCAGGTGTCGAGCCCCACGGTCGCGAAGTCATAGCGCCGGAGCCGATGGGCCGCGGAGACTGTGGTGATGATCGGTGCTTCACGGGTGAGGCCGCGACGGGCGACCCGGTCGAAGTGGTCGCCGTGCAGATGGGACAACACGATCGCGTCCAGCCGCGGCAACGCTTCCGGTGTCGTGGACGGCTCGGTCAGTCGTCGCGACCACAAGCCGTTGCCCAGGTAGGCACGCTGGCCGCGGTGCAGGAAGTTCGGGTCGGTCAGCAGGGTGAATGCACCGAGTCGGAGCAGGGTGGTGGCCGTACCGATGAACGTCAACTGCGATGCCGAGTTCTCCACGGCGGGTGAGTACCCCGAACATCTCCCACGAACCCTGCCACGGAGCGGCGTGTGACGACCGCTGCTTGGGTAAGTCATGGCAGGGGTTGGCGTCGACGGGCTCCTGCACGTGGTCAATCGAGGTCGACAGTGAAGAGGTCAGCCATGACTGACGAGGAAGTAACCGACGACGGTATCCCCGCCCTGTGTTCCGTCTGCAACGACGCCCGTCGCTATTACGAGCGTTTCCTGTTCGACCGTGGAACATCCGGCGCGCACGTGATGTGGGAGTGCGACCGGTGCGGCGACACCGGAACGCTCGTGGTCAGTCGTGAGTTTCGCTTCGCGACCACCGACCCGCGCTCGTTCAACATCAGCTAGCGCCGTTGCGGCGCGGACATTGGCCGATGTCGAACGAGGCGGGTGGACGGGTGTCGTCAGCTGCCGGCGGCGTCGGCGTTCTTGAGTTCGACCTCCGCGGTGGCCTGGATGAGGGCCAGCAGCTCCTTGTCCAGACCCGGCGAGAACTCCTCGCGGCGCTCCGGCGCGATGGTCATCGGGAATCCCTCGGGCATGACGGCGGTGCTCAGCTCGGTGCCGTCGTTGGAGGGGGACGCTCCGCGGTAGAGCTTGGCGGCATCGTTCAGGTTGTCGGCGCTGAACGTGTATTGGATGCTCTGCAGCCCCTTGTCGACCAGCTTCTTGACCTCGGGAAAACGCTCCGCGTTTGTCTTGGGGATCGGCAGAACGCTGCCCCAGTTCACGCCCAGGCTCTCGAGCGCCTTGGCGAACGCGTTCTCGTGGGCCTGGTCCCGCACGATCAGGTAGGCGACCGTCGAGCGCGCCGTCTTGTTGGCCGTCATCTCATAGATCCGGCACTTCTGCAGCCGGCCGGTCGACTCGAGCATCAGGTTGTACAGCAGATCGAGGACCAGGTTGCCGCTGTTGTAGACGTAGGAACCGAGCCAGGGGTTGCCGGCGGCGTCGACCGGGAGGGCACCCTGGGCGCCGACCAGGTAGTGGTGGATGTTCGACGTGTCCAGCGCGATCTTGAGCGGTGTGGCGCCACCGTCGCCCGGCTTGTCGACGGGATCGTTCTTGCGTCCCTTGTAGGCCGGCGAGCCGTCGAGGAGCCGGGAGATGGTCGTGCCGATCAGCTCGACATGGCTGATCTCCTCGGTGCCGACACCCTGGATCAGATCCTTGTAGGGCTTCGACGCCGCGTCGCCACGGAAGTTGATGCTCTGGAACAGGTACTGCATCATCGTGCGCATCTCGCCGAACTGGCCCCCGAGACCTTCCTGCAGCGCGTTCGCCGCCGCGGGATCGGGTTCGTCGACCGCTATTTCATTGATGAACTGCTGGGTGTGCAGGTACATGAGGCTCCTCGAGTCGGGCCAGCCGGTGCGGTCATACGACCGGACGTACGCGAGGCGCTTCACCTCACGTCTGTTCGTCTCGTACCCGAAGGGAGTTCTCGCAAACCGATGCTGCCTGTTGTGAGACCAGCCGTGAGCCCAGCGAGACCGCGCGTGGGGGCTGAGCCGTCAGGTCGGCTGATTGTGGCTGGCTGCGAGCCACGACGCGACGGCCGCCGCCACCACGGATATGTCGACCCCCAGCTTGTGCGCACAGACGTACATCCGTGCCAGGGCGTCGCGCTCCGAGTAGCCGTGCCGTTCCATCAGCACGCCTTGTGCCTGCATCACGAGGGTCCGGTCGGCAACCGATCTTGTCAGTTCACTGATATGGGTCGTCACCGCAGCGCCGCGGGATTCGTCATCAGCCACGGGGTCTGAGGCCGCGTGGCACTCCCGCGAACAGGCAACCGCCGGGAATCGGGATGATCTTGAAATCGCCACGCCCGGACAACAGGTCGAACGGGTCCATGCGGCTCATGTCGTCCGGAGTCGGCATCTCGCGGAGTTCACGTCGGCGTGGAGTGGGGGGAACCGGCGCGGTCGGCGACGTAGGGGTCGTGGGCTTGGGGATCCGCGTGCGAGCGGCCGCCCGGAGCGGCTCGGTCGCAGGCACCTGAGCACCGCAGGTGGCGCAGGTTCGGCCGCCCTGGTTGACTCCCTCACAGACGCGGCAACGCCAGATCACGGCGTTTTCCGGTCAGTGAGCTTCTGCATCAACTTACCCACCAGACGGCCGGCCGGGCCGGCTCCTGGAGTCGTCGTTGCGGGGGCGGTTGTTCGGAGTCCGCGCCCTCGAAGGGCACTGGACCCGGCAACGCCGCGCGGTGCGGCCGCCGGGGCCGTTGCCGCGGTCGCGGGCCGGAACGCCATCAGCGTGGCATGTACCTGGCCGGTCCTCGGCCTGCCGGCCGGGTCGGCCAGCAGCATCTGGTCGACGAGGTCGGCCAGGACGTCGGGGACTCCGGCTCGCGGCATCCGCAGGACCACCCCACTGCTCACGGCGACCGCCGGCTCGTGGAAAGCGGCCACGTCGAAAGCCGGGAGTGAACCGCTCAGGTACTGGCTGTAGATCAGGCCGAGCGCGAACACGTCCGACGCCACCCCGAGCGCGGCCGCCGTGACGCCGCTTTCTTGGATGTATCCGAGGAGTTCGGGGGAGTAGTAGTTGATCGTGCCGACGATCTCCTCGGGTGGCGGTGGCGCGCCGGCGATGTAGGAGTTGTCGAAGTCGATCAGCTTGCTGGTGTAGCCGAGTTCCGTGCGCTTGATCAGGATGTTGCTGGGTTTGAGGTCACCGTGCACGATCCGGAGATCGTGGAGGATCTTCAGGCTGTGCGCCACCGACTTCAGCAGGACGAGCTTGGTACGGAGGTCGAGCGAGGCGACCTCGGCTTCGCCCAGGCCAGCGGCGTCGACCTTCTCGGTGACCTTGTAGTACTTCGCTCCCCAGCGGAAGAAGTCCAAAGTGACGATGAGGTTGCCCCCATACGCCGACAGCGGTGTCAACGCGCGTTGTAGTCCTTCGTGTTGAGCTTCGAAGACGGCACAGCGCGCGCGCTTCCTCGCCTTCGTCGTCGGACTACCGGGAGCAGCGTCATCCGGGTATGTCGGACTCAGGAATTCTTTGATGAAGAACTGCCGGTCACCGCGTTGCGCGAAGGTCCATTTGCTGAGCCCTGCGCCGACGACCTTGAAGTCCTCCAGGATCGTGTAGCCGTTGATCGTGTCGCCGGCCTTCACGGGGTCGCCTCCGCTGTGTCGCCGGCCGGCGCTTCGGCCGAGGCGGTCAGGGCTGTCACCGCTGGGTCGTCGACGTCCTCGTCGACGACCTTCTGCGGCTGGAGGTAGCGCTCGTACCCCGTCTTGTACCTGCCCCAGACCTCAGCGGTCGTGTCGACCTCGCGGGCCCGAGCCTGTTCGAGCTCGTTCTCGGCTCGGACGACGGCCTGGGCCAGGTCGTCGAGGGGCCGGACGAAGGCCTGGTCGATTTCGTCCAACCGCGGTGCCAGAAGGGACTGAAACCCCTTGAACTGTGCCCCGACGCCAAGGACGGATATCGAGGCGTCGTCACCCGTGATCGCGGCAATGCGGGCCGCAAGCGCTGCCGACCACGCGTCCGAGGAACGGGTGTCGCGGAGCTCGGCCAGCATCAGTTGTTCGAAGTGCATGGGTGTCTGGAGGTATCCGAAGCAGCCGTCGGTGGCGCAGACCACCAGGAACGGCGCCTCCAACTCCACCCGGCGATAGTTGACGTGGAAGTCGGTGTCCGCCGACATCGCATTGCTCACCACCGAGTCGCGGCTCAGGTTCTCCATCGCGTCGTTGGGGTCCCGCAGATCGTCGGTGCTCAACTGCCTCACTCCGCCGGCTTCGACGGCATAGGCGCGCGAGTCACCGGCCCAGAACACGTGCGCCGCCCACGTCGACCCGCCGGACTGCGTGCGTTGGAGCGCGACCATAGCCATCGTCGTCGGTAGCGCCCGGAGGAGTCGCGACCGCAGACCGCTGGGCGGGGCTTTCAACGCTGCGAGTTCATCCTTCAGCACAGCCTGGACGGACCGGCGGAGATCGACCGCTGTGGCGTCACCGTTGAGATTCCAGTCCGGCTCCAAGAGATCGAGCATCCGACGTTCGACGACGGTCCGGGCGATCCGTGATGCCAGGTACGCGCCGGTGCGCGGGCCGTCAGCCGTTTCGTACACGGTGCCCCCGGCTCCGCCCATGCCGTCGAAGACAGCGGTCAGACCCAGGTCCGGTCCGTCGCGAAGGATCGGGTCGGAATCCTCACCATGGCCCAGGACCTTCTCGAGGTTGAACGCGAACGAGAGGGTCGGCCCCGCAACACGTGAAGCCGAGGGCACGTCGGCGGCGCCGAGGGTTCCACTCACACCGAGTTGCCGATGGAGTCGATGATCGTGCCGTAGTCGACCTCGGAAAGGCCGCCGCCCGCCTGTGACGGGTTGTGCACGACGTTCTCCCAGACCGCGGAGATGTCGCTCCAACCAGGCCCGTCGGGGGCGAACAGGATGAGCCGCTTCGAACTGGACCCCATCGGGCCCTGTTCGTTCTCCCACAGGTCGGTCAGGGCGCTGAAGTTCGCCGGGATCCGGGCGGACAAGTCGGCGGGCAATGCCGAGGCGTCGAGCGGCTGCGCGGGCGCATCCGTCCACACGACGATGACCTGACGACGCCGGTCACCGGTCGTCGTCCACGGGGAGTTGACCGCGAGAGCCACTGCCTCCAGCCCCGACTCGGGAGCATCCCCGCCGCCTTCGGCGATGAGGCTGTTGACGAAATCGGAGAATCCGGCCCGCTCGGTCGGTAGAGCGAAGAACGGAGACTCCTGCATGGCGGCCGAGCCGTCAGCGGCGAAGTCGCGGAAAGCGAGCACCCGGACCCGGAGCTGATCGACGTTCTTGCCCTTGTCGGTCAGGTTGGTCTGGACGTCGTCGTAGAAGCGCAGCGCATTGGTCTTCACCGCGTCGATGATCGGCTGCATGCTGCCGGTCACATCGATGCAGAAGACGATGTCGACGGCGTAGCTGAGTCCTCGCGGCGCCGCCATGCTCGTCTGAGGCGCTGACGGTGCTGCCGGGGCTGACGCTGCTGTCGGCGGGGGTGTCGGGGCGGCCGACACCGGGCTTGCCGCCGCTGCGCTCGGCTCGGGTGTTGCCGGCATGGGCGTCGGCGTCACGTCCGGAGCGGACGCCTCGGCCGCCGGTGCCGGCTCGCTCGGGGTCGCCGTGGTCGGGGTGTCACTCATGGATGCTCCAAAGCAGGTTGGGCCGGCGCAGCGATCGCGACGCGGCAGGTCGTCGGGCAAGGTGCGTGACAGATGCTCGTCCCCGGCCTGTTACCCGGGGACGAGCATCTGAACACCGGGGACTAGACGGTGTCGCCGTCCGCATCGGCCGAGACGCCCCGCCCGAGGACGACGCCGAGAAGGAGCATGCCGACGCCGAGGACGAAGTGGAGCCAGTTGTCCGCGCTGTTGACCGGAACGAAGTTGGCAGACGAGTCCATGCCGATGACCAGGCCGTAGATCCACAGGACGAGGTACACGACGCCACCGACGATCAGGTAGAGCTTGGCCTGCGACGCCCGCTTGCTCAGCGCGATCCCGAGCACGCCGAACAACAGGTGCACGAGGTTGTGCAGGATCGACACCTGGAACAGTCCGAGCAGCTTCGCGTCCGACATGTGGCCCGCGACCGTCATATCCCCGAAGTGACTGGTGATGCCTGGAACGAACCCGAGTACACCGACCAGGAGGAAGACGACTCCGACGGCCCTGGTGGCCGTGCGAACAGGGTGCGTCCCAGTCGTCGTGCGTGTGGTTGTGGTGCTGGACATCTCGACTCCTAATCCGTGGCCGCGTAGGTGCGGACCGGCCACATAGGTACCCCAAACCGCGCATTGGTAAACAAAGCCCACTCAACCGGTGCGAGGATCCAGACATGCATGCAGATGCGGCGCTCGCCGATGGTCGTCGCCGGACGTCAACGGTCGTTGTAGCGAGGGCTGTCCAGCTGGTCTGAGTTCGGCGTCGAGCCGTCCGTCGTCAGATGATCGGCGTCGCCGACTGCCGCCGGGCCGACCGTGCGCACGGTCCAACGGTCGTCGCCGGCGGGAGGATCGAACCAGCCGACGTGATGGACCGAGGTCTCGCCACAGCTGGCGCAGGTCACCTCGAGGACCCCTTGCTGGCCGGCGGCCGGCATCTCGACCGTCTGGCCGGTACCGATCTCGACCGAGACTGCATCAGTCCGACGGCCCGAGGCCGATGCATCGAGGTCCGTCGATGCCCATGTCACACTCGCTTGCGTGACCAGAACCGTTCTCGCCCTCGTCGACGACCTCGAGACATGCTGCAGCCCGGTCACCGGCGGCGTCCTCGACGCTGTAGCCGCAGAACGGTTGGCGCGCATCTTCAAGGCGCTCGGGGATCCCACCCGGGTGCGTTTGGTCTCGCTCATCTCGGCTCATCGCGACGGCGAGGCCTGTGTGTGCGACCTCACCGAGCCGGTCGGGCTGTCGCAGCCGACGGTGTCGCACCACCTGAAGAAATTGGTGGCGGCCGGTCTGATCACCCGGGAGCAGCGAGGCCGCTGGTCGTACTACCAGGTAGTCGACGGCGCCCTCGAGAGTCTCGCCCGAGCCCTCAGCGAGTGAGCGGTCGGCGGCGCACGGCAACCCCGGCCTGACCCGGTAACAGCCGCCGGCGGGGCGCGCTCCTTCCCCGGGATCCAGGAACCGCGCATTCGGCGCCAGCACCTGGTCGGACTTGCGAAGGAGTTCTCATGGGTCGGTCCCGGTTCTTGGTTGCCGTTGCGTTCGTCTCGATAGTGATGTGGTCGGTGCTCGCCGGCAACGGTGTGGTCACGGCGGCGACGCCCGATCGGACCGACGTCGCAGTCAGTCGGGGCGTACCGCCGGCCGAGGTCTCGCTGAAGCTCCATGAGCGCACCCTGCAGGCAGGCGTCACGCGTCGATACTGCTTCCACTTCGGTGCCTATATCGATGCGGGTGCGATGGTGGCGACGGCGAGTGCGACGACCGCCGACGTCGTCCTCACGATGGTCTCCACCGATCTCGAGCGTCGAACCGGTCTCGGCTGGGTGTACTGCGCCACCGTCAAGAACAGTTCGGCCGTGGGGAGCACCTTCACACTCGACGCCCGGGCCACGATTCCCGCCGAACACGCCTACAACTCCTGGGTCGGCACACTGACGGCCGGCGCGACGAAGTCGTTCTGCTTCCCCGTCGACCCGGCCGGTTGGTTCGGCGGACCGCTGGTGGTGTCAGCCGCGTCGAACCATGCCGATGTCATCCTCACCACCGTGTCGACGACCGCAAAGGAGAACAAGGTGATCGGTTCGGGTGCCAGCGCGACCTACTGTGCGGCCATCCGGAACTCATCTCAGACATCGACCGGGGTCACGATGCAGGGCTCGGTCGGGTTGTACGGCGGCTGGTTCTCCCAGCCGGTCGGGACGCTCGCGCCCGACACGAGCGGACGTGCCTGTTATCTCAGTAGTGCGACAGCTGTGCCGTTCGCGGCGAGCGCGGAGAGCACCCAGATCGGGACGGTCACGTTTACCACGGTGAGCACCGACCGGGAGTTCAGATCCGGCATTGGCTGGTTCAATTGCGCAACGCTCCACATGTCGGCATCGGCAGTGGCCGTGCAAGTGAATTTCGAGGCAGTGGACTCGCTCTGACGGACGAACCCGGCAGATGACCGCAAGAAAGGTGAGGTTCGGTCCGCCCGGCTGTTTCGCTCAACCGGGCGGACCTAAAGCCGCGTACGCGCCGGCGCACGTTGCTGCCCATGTCAAGTCTGATACCCAGATGGCCGATCCTCAAGCACTTTCGACGCTCGTTCCGGGCATCGACGCAGTCTATATTGGTCGTCGCAGGTCGCAGTCACAGGCGCTATGGGACGAGACTTTCATGAGTGAGCGGAGCACCGTCGGCTCGATCCTCGCCGCTCTGTACGAGAGCCCGGCCGAACAGGTGCTGCAGCGGGTCGTCGACAGCGCGGTCGCGCTGCTCGACTGTGACGCGTCCGCGACCGCCCTGCTACGCGACCTGCGAGTGGTCGAACAAGCCGCGTTCACCTGCGAACACTCGAAGCGGGCGGCCCTCCTCCAGCTCGAGCTCGAGGGAGGCCCGTGCCTCACGGCGATGCGCGGCGGAGGAGTCGTCCGAATCGACGACACCGCGACCGACCTGCGGTGGCCGCGATGGAGCGCAGCGGTCGCACAGTTCGGGGTGCGCAGCTCGATCAGCGTTTCGCTGGCCAGCGGCGATCCGCGATCACTGGGATCGTTGTTCATCTTCTCCCGGCGGGTCAACGCCTTCGACGACGACGATGTCGCCGTCGGGCGGATCCTCGCGATGCACGCGGCTATCGCCGTCCGCCACAACCGCCGGCAGACCCTGGCTGAACGCGTCGTCGACACCCGCACATAGATCGGCCAGGCGGAAGGAATTCTGATGTCCGCAGCCGGACTCACGCCCGAGGAAGCCTTTGCCGAGCTGGTCAGATTCTCCCAGGCACATCGCCGGAAGCTCCGTGACGTTGCCGCGGAGGTCATTGCCACCCACAGGCTCCCCACGGCGTGACGGCAGGTGCGTCAGCTGGCCGCGGGGTTCGCTCAGGTCCGCTGTGCCGCGAGGTGAAGGCGGACGGCCGTGTCCTCGTCCTGTCTGTGGCGGGCAGGTGCTTGAAAGCGTGCCGGCCCAGTGCCTGCAACGAATCTGGCCTTGAGTGGCAAGGTGAAGCACATGCCTACACCTACCTGGCTGGTCGCGTCGATGGTGCCGCAGCGCGCTTCGACGATCGCCAGGCCCAGCCCGTTGCCGGCGCGGTCGCCCGCGGTGCTGCCGGTGTGGAAGATGTCGAAGACGTGAGCCAGGTCCTGCTCCGGGATTCCGACTCCTGCGTCCGAGACACTGATCACCAGGTCGTCACCGTCGCTCCGGACGTCGACCTCGATGGAGTCTCCTGGCACCCTGAAGTTCACCGCGTTCTCGATCAGGCGATCGAACAGCGCCACGAGGCGCTCGTCGTTGCCTCAGACCACGACGGTCGCACTTGTACAGCGCCACGCCCGGTCGGCGGTGGAGACCCACCGGTGAACGACCGCCCCAACACCGGTCGGCCGGGTACGCGCCTCGTGGGATCCGAAGCGGGTGGCCAGTTCGCGGCTCTGAGCTCCCCGGCGCACGGTGGCGGTCCACGTGCCAGCCCAACAGTGCGACCAGCAGCCCCATGAGCACGATCTCCGAGCACTCGGAGAAACCGATGATTCCGGAACGGCATGGTCGATCAATGCCGAGCCGGCGACGACCGTCACCGCCAAGAATGCCGTCCACTTTTTGCCGTGGTAGGTAATGGTTTCCTCGCCCGCCAGGACGAACGACAGATAAGCATCGACCGAGGCGAAGATCAGCCAGCGAACGCTGAGGGCGCGTTAGCAAGTGACGAGTCGAGAGCCGACATTGCGCACCGTTTCGATTCGGTTGGCGGTGAGTTCGGACCGCAATCGGCGTACATACACGTCGACGATGTTGGAGCCGGGGTCAAACCCCATAGCTCTCGCCAACCCCTTGTCTGGCGGCGTCCGCGCGGGGATCGTGGACGCATGACACCTGAGGAAGAACACCGCGCGATCGGCGACGTCATCGACCGTGTCGCCGGGCGCCTCCCCGACATCCCCCGTCAGATGATCGAAGCGACCGTCGAGCAGTACCACCATGAATTCGACGAGCGCCCGATCCGCGACTACGTGCCCCTGTTCGTCGAACGCGACACCATCCGCACGCTCGCCACCCGAACGCCGGCCGTGCTCCCGAGCGCAGCCGTCCTCGACCTGCCCGCCGATCCCACACCGGCCACGCCGGTGGATCAAGACAACAGCGACGCGCCGACCCTCACCGCCGCCGCGACGACGACACCCGAGCCGTACCAGCCGACGCACGCCGCCCCACCACCCGACTGAACCGTTCCGTCGCTCGTTTCTCGAGCGACGACGCGAGCGTCAGGACGTGAACGGAACGCGGGTCCAGGTCAAAACGGAGCGACCGCGACTGTGCACCGTCACCTTGAGGTAGTCGTCGACGCCGGTGGATCCGTCGACGGTGACACGGGACAGGTTGGGCACCGGCGATGCCACACCGTAGAACGCGAGCCACTTCGATCCGGCTGCGAGCGGCTTGTCGCTGTCGTAGACGTGGCTGTCGCCGTTGAACAGATAGACCGGACCATTGAACCTGGCCGATTCCCGGGCGATGGCGGCGACGATGGGCTGGAACCCGTAGTAGTCGGCGAAGGTCGCGTCGGCGACGGTCGGGTCGAACATGTCGGCCTGGGTGAGCAATGTGACTGCCCGGTCGTGGTGCCGGCGCGCGGTGGCAAAGGTGTCGTGGATCTCCTGGATGGCCGCGGACGTGCGGGCGAGGACTTCGGCGGTCTGCTCCGGGGTCGGCACCGTGTTCCCGGTCCAGGGCGCGAGGCTGTTGTTGCTGCCGACGATGTGGACCGCGGCGAACGACACATCAGCGCGTTCCCACCGGACGTTCTCCGGGATGCCCTGGTCTGCCTGGGACAGGACGCGGGCCGGGTGCTTACCGAGGGTGGTCCCGGGGTTGGCGAAGAAGAGCGCACGCAGGGCGCTCAGGCGCTCGAGCGGGTTGTAGCTGCCGTTGTTCGCTCGATGGCAGTCGGTCCATTCGTTGTCGCCGATGGTGTAGACGAAGGGGTCCTGGAACGTGTCGAAGCGCTGCTTGATCATCTGGAAGTACTCGTCGGTGCACAACGACGATCCGCTCTTGATGTCACCCAGGTGATCGACCCACTGGACGTCGGGATCGGCGTTGATCTGGGCAATCACATGGGGGAAGTTGGCAATCTGCGCGTCCCCGTAGGGGATGTCGCCGATGACCGCGAACGTGTAGTCGCGCACATGACCACGGCCATGGTTTGTCTCGGCCGTTGAAGCCGCTGCCGGCGACTGAGCCGCCGGTAGTCCGATCGCGACAACACTGATGGCCGCGAGTGCGACGCGACGCCAATACCTCATGAGGATCTCCTTCTGACCGGCTGGCGGACGGGCTCCGGTGACGACCGGCAGCGCTGCATCGAGGCCCCGAGTGACCTTGCCGGTCCGCATCGACTGCTACGCGACATCAAGGTGAACAACCGACATCGAGCACACAACCGAGCGACGATCTCCGCCACCGACGAGCACCTCGACGCGGGCGCAGTGGGATGCAGACTTCGAGTCCTGCCTGACGGCGATTCGCTGACAACCCGACCCAACGTCGCCAGCTAGGGAAGGCTGACGACACGCTCTGCATCCTCGACCAGCACTCGAAAACAGCCCATCGTCGGAACCACAGACCGCCTGGGCCTCGGCCGACATCAACGTGTCGACGTCCGTGGTCGGCTGGTGGCTTCGGGCGTGGGTATCAGCGAAGGTATGCGGCGAAGAAGTCTCGGCTGGTCCTGGTGAAGTAGCGGTCG
>JAABUT010000400.1_pt1 | contig 72871 bp, 57 predicted proteins | sample 5559281 | NCBI WGS metagenome assembly JAABUT01 (sample SAMN10711880, study PRJNA513359) | rock metagenome | isolation source: Antarctica rocks | place: Antarctica: Victoria Land, Ricker Hills nord | collected 2016-01-04 | reverse complement strand
CACCTACGGTAAACATTACAAGTCCTGGGGTAAACGCAACGTTTGCTGCGCCTGCCTCAGTTACTATCAATGCTACCGCTGCTGATGCTAATGGTACTGTAGCCAGGGTAGCTTTTTATAATGGTAATACACTTTTAGGAACTGATAGTACAAGCCCTTATAGTTTCACCTGGAATAATGTTGCTGCAGGCAATTACACTATTACAGCAAAAGCTACTGACAATGGCTCGCTTGTCACAACTTCTGCTGCTGTTGCCATTTCTGTGTATACTCCTAATGTTGCACCTACGGTAAACATTACAAGTCCTGGGGTAAACGCAACGTTTGCTGCGCCTGCCTCAGTTACTATCAATGCTGCCGCTGCTGATGCTAATGGTACTATAGCCAGGGTAGCTTTTTATAATGGTAGTACACTTTTAGGAACTGATAGTACAAGCCCTTATAGTTTCACCTGGAATAATGTTGCTGCAGGCAATTACACTATTACAGCAAAAGTTACTGATAATGGTTTGCTTGTCACAACTTCTGCTGCTGTTGCTATTTCTGTGTATACTCCTAATGTTGCACCTACAGTAAGCATTACAAGTCCTGTGGCTGCCGCTGCCTTTGCTGCACCTGCTTCAATTACTATCAATGCTGCCGCTGCTGACACAGACGGTGCAATAAAAAAAGTTGACTTTTATAATGGCAGTGTACTAATAGGAACCGATACTATCAGCCCTTATAGTTTTACCTGGAATAATGTTGCTGCTGGCAATTACACTATTACAGCAAAAGCTACTGATAATGGTTCGCTTGTCACAGCTTCTGCATCTGTTGCGATATCTGTATACGCTCCTGCCGGCGCGCCTTCTGTAAGCATTACCAGTCCGGTGGCCAATACAACCTTTGCCGCACCTGCATCAATCACTATTACTGCCGCCGCTGCTGACTCAAATGGTACAATAAGTAAAGTTGAGTTTTTTAACAGAGATACTTTGCTTGGAACTGTTACTGCCAGTCCTTATACTTTCACCTGGAATAATGTTCCTGCAGGTAATTATACTATTACTGCAAAAGCAACAGATAATCGTTTATTGGTAGCAACTTCTGCTCCTGTTGCTATCTCTGTATACGCTTTAAATGCTGCGCCTTCTGTAAGCATTACAGGTGTATCCACTAACGTCATTTTAGGCGCACCTGCATCGGTTACTATCAATGCTGCTGCTGCTGATGCTGATGGAACAATAATGAAGGTGAGCTTTTATAACGCAGATACTTTACTTGGTACTGCGGCAGCAAGCCCTTATGCTTTTACATGGAATAATGTTCAGCCCGGGATTTATACAATTACAGCTAAAGCTACAGATAATAAAGGTGTTGTAACAACGAGTTCCAAGGTAACAATATCAGTTGTAGCACCGGTGATGAGCCTTAAGTCTTTAAATAATGCACATTCAACCAGTTTAAATAATAACTACAACACATTTACAATAGCTTCTAAATCATTAAACTTAAAAGTATTTCCAAACCCTGCTGTCAGCAAAATACAAATAAGCGTGGATGGATTACAAATTAACGATCAAAAAGCAAACATGTCTATAACAAATATGTCAGGGATAATTGTAAGAAATATACCTGTAGTTTTATCAGGTAAAACTATTGAAACTGATGTTTCTTCTTTAAGCGCAGGTATGTATGTGGTAAGTATAGTAACTGAGAATACAATACTAACAAAGAAGTTTTTGAAGAATTAAATGAGGTCATCTTAATCTTAATTAAATAAGCAAACAGATAAATAGTTTTTCTATAGAATTCATTAATTGAGAATAGAAACCGAAGGTGGCAAGCAACATATGGTTCAAATCAATAAAGCTGTTACGAAAGTAACGGCTTTATTGATTCTGCTATTTTTAAAATTTCCACGCTTCTTCTTTTAAAAAAAAATTTGCTCATCATTTATAATTAATGGGGAAGCAAATGATTGAGTAAAAATTTTTATTTGATAAATTGACGGAAGTCTAAGCAGAAATCTATCAGATTAAAACAAAACAAGCCGGAGAGCATTAGCGAGGTTAACACTTAATAGCAGGAGAGTAGTAGTGGGAGAATACACAGTAGTAGATCAAATTCATTGTCGTCTCCAGTATTTCCTCATTTTATAAGACTTCTTTAAAGGATTTTCTGCCAATCAATACTTATGCCGGTTTCTTTATAAAATAACATCCTCCGCTAAAAATAAGCCCTTTTTCTCACATTTCTTAAGACCATCGCATAATAATTTTCAGGGTAGCCTTTCATAATGTAAAGACAAAACAACATGTGGTGCAGTAGAACAAATAATTGCTTAGAACGGCAAAAGCCTTACGGGTATTAGATTTATAATTTATTTAGTCTTGTCTTAGTCTTAAATTCCTGAAAGCAGAATGTCATCGTACTGCTTTCAAAAATTTGGCTTTTTAAAACTTTGTTAATATTTTAAAAATTTTTTATTTTAAAGGGATATTTTTTGGCCTATTTATTGTTAAAGAAACCGAAATTTGATTAATTTTTGGAACTACAGTGTAAGAATGGTAATTAGTAGAAATATTTGCACACTTTTATCTGATTATTTCACTTTCTGATTGTAGAACCCTATATTTTAATCAAGTCGCTAATGTTTATGCTAACTTTTAATATCCTTTTAAAGAATCAACCTGTTTGCTAACCCGGATATTCAGGTTTTTTTTATTTTTTTAACAGCTATAAACACGTCGCAATTTATGAAAGCACTACTATTACTACTACTCGCAGGCACTTTTTTGTCCGCTAACGCAACAACTTACTATTTTTCGTCTAACTCGGGTGATGATTCCCGCAGTTCTTCGCAGGCCCGCAATCCATCTACCCCGTGGAGAAGTTTAAATAAGTTGAATGCTATTTTCGGCTCTCTTCAACCGGGAGATGCCGTATTATTAAAAAGGGGTGAAACTTTCTATGGTTCAATTACAATACACAAATCCGGTAGTTCTGGTTCCCCGATAACAATCGGTGCTTATGGATCAGGAAATAAACCGGTTATTACTTCTTTAGCTAAACTTTCTGGTTGGGTTTCTAAAGGCAAAGGTATTTTTGAAAGTTATAATTCAGCTTTAGGATCAACAGTCAATGCAGTTCTTTTAAATGGAGCAGACCAGGAGTTAGGCCGGTATCCTAACCATAATGGTGACGATAAAGGATACTTACACTACGAAGGTCATAATGGTAATTCAATTACTGATAACGAAATGAGATCTTCACCAAACTGGACCGGCGCAGACGTCGTTATCCGTCTCAGACGCTGGATACTTGATAGAAATCCAATTACTTCTCATTCAGGGTCCAAAATTTCTTTTTCTCCTTCTTCACATTACGTCCTTTGGAATTCTCAGGGTTATTTTATTGAAAACAGTATTAAAACACTTGATAAATTAGGTGAGTGGTACTACAATTCCTCCAGCAAAAAACTTAGTGTCTATTTTGGGTCTAACTCTCCATCATCTTATTCTGTACAGGCAACTACTAAGGATGATTTAATTCATGCAGAAAAATCTAGTAATTTGGTATTTGATAACCTGGTTATAAAAGGAGCCAATTCTTCAGGTATTTATATTAAATTCGGATCAAACATACGCATAAACAACTGTGATATTGAGCTTTCCGGAGCAAATGGAATTTCAGCCTATTTTCATCCAAACTTAAAAATTGAAAATTCTACTATTTCTGATTCACATAACGATGGCATTGATCTTGGTTATACGGGTGACAACGCAATAATCAGAAATAATAAAATAACAAATACCGCAATGTTTGCGGGAATGCTTAGAAGTGGTGATGGTTCAGGTTTAGCCATCCATAGTAATGGAAGCGGCAGCATGATCGAGTACAATGAAATAAGAAATACAGGCTATATTGGTTTAACTTTTAATGGGAATAATACTACTGTTAAAAACAACATTATAGATGGTTTTTGTTTAACAAAAGACGATGGATCAGGAATTTATTCTTCTTCACGTGTTAATTATAAAGGTAGAAAGGTGATTGGAAATATTGTAATAAATGGTAAAGGAGAAAACCAGGGAACAAGCTGGAAATCTTTGATTGCCGAAGGTATTTACTTTGATAATAACGCCGGCGGGATAGAGATTAATGGTAATACGGTGGCAAATTGTGCCAACCAGGGAGTTTACCTTCATAATGCCCATACAATAACTATAAAAAATAATACAATTTTCAATAGTGGCTCAAGGCAGTTATCTATGATAGAAATGGCTAACCATACCAAGATAAGAAATTGTATTATTAATAATAATATTTTCTTTTCAACCCGTTCATGGCAAAAAGTTTTGAATGTTGGGTCTGATGATAACGACATTAATTTATTTGGAAAATTTTCAGGTAATTCTTATGCCCGTCCCTCAGATGATCAAAATCAAAAAACCCTGACTAAAGTTCGTTCCGTTGAGAATAATGCAAACCTTAAAACTTTTACCACCCCTATCAGGTTTGAATATAATCCTACAGCAAAGAGTAAAACAATACGCCTGGATGCAAACTATGCAGATGTAAAAAATAATAAATATTCAGGCAGCGTTACTCTGCAACCTTTTACTTCAGTAGTTTTAATAAGGACCGGAGCAGCAAGCCCGGGTTCTTCTTCTCCCACTGTAAGTATTACCAGTCCTGCACAGAATACGAGTTTTAAGGCATATTCAACAATTAATATAAATGCAACTGCAAGTGATGCTGGCGGTTCCATTACCAAAGTGGAGTTTTATAATGGATCGAAATTGTTGCAAACCGAAAATAAGGGTCCATATACTTACTCGTGGAAAAATGTACCTGCCGGTAATTACAAAATCACGGCAAAAGCTACAGATAACAATAACAATGTAACTACATCTGCCATTGTATCTGTTTCAGTTACAAATTCTTCCAATTCATCTTATCCTGCAGTACGTATTACCAGTCCTTCTGCCAATACAAATTTTAAGGGCAATTCCGATATTAAGATGACAGCTAGTGCCAGTGACGCTGGAGGTTCAATCAAAAAAGTAGAATTTTATAATGGAAATACCTTATTACAAGCTGAATCAGACGCTCCTTTTGAATTTGTCTGGAAAAATGTACCTAATGGTAATTATACACTTATTGCTAAAGCTACTGATAACAGCGGTAATGTAACAACTTCTGCCCGTGTACCTATTTCAGTTTCTTCATCTTCATCCTACCCAAGTGTTACTATGACTAGTCCTAAAGTAAATTCAAGATACAATGCGAATTCAAAAGTTTATATGAGCGCTGATGCAAGTGTTCGCAATGGATCTATTTCAAAAGTAGATTTTTATAATGGCTCAACTTTGTTACGTACCGAATATAAAGCTCCTTATGAATACAACTGGAGATATGTTCGGGCCGGCAATTATACGCTTACAGCTAAAGCCACAGATAACAATGGTCACGTAACTACATCTTCCAAAGTAACGATATCAGTGGTAGCATCAAGAGGATCAGATAATGACAATGTATCAAGCATGGTAAATAATAGTGACACTATTTCAAATAAAGTAATTTCAGACAAAGCTGTTATAGGTTCAGTTGATTTTAGCTTGTTTCCAAACCCTGCTGTTAATACAATTAAAATTAGTTTTGCTAACACAGTTACTAATAAGAGAGCTAATATTGCTATAATAAACATGTCAGGAAGTGTACAAAAGAACATTTCTGCAATATTATCTGATAATATGGAGGTTGATGTATCTTCTCTTAGTGTGGGAACATATATATTAAAGGTAGCAGGTGAAGGTTTTACAATGAGTAAGAAATTTATAAAAATAAATTAATACGAAATTGTTTCTAATCTTTTATTGTATTTATCTCCTGAATAAAAGAATTATTTAGTAATCAATTAAAGTTATTTTGAATAAAAGAGGGTGCACTGTTTATAGTAACACCCTCCTTTATTAATTCACCAACTTATGTTGACTTTATTTCAGGTACTTTTAATAATGTTTTAATTAAATTTTAACTTCTTTTTAATTCTATCTTTTTTCTGGCTTAATACTTGTGTGTTGGAAGCTCTCTCAAAAAGCGGTTTTTGTAGAAATCTTTTCGCAGCTTTTATTGAGTTAATTTTTTTATCCTTTTTTCTTCTTTTCCATTTCTTTTTAGCACTAATAATACATGTGCCGTTTTTAATATCCCTTAAAAAATAATTGCTTGTCAAGATGGCTTCATTTAATTCCTTAATTTCTTAAAACTATAATCAAAGCGATGAAAACAACTTTATTACTATTAGGAGTCTGTTTTTTACAGACTGTCAGCGCAACTACTTATTACTTTTCTTCTGCTTCCGGTGATGATTCCAGAAGTTCTTCTCAGGCAAAGAGTTCCACTACGCCCTGGAAATCGTTAAGTAAACTGAACGCTGTTTTCAGTAGTCTTCAACCTGGAGATGCCGTGTTATTAAAACGGGGTGAAACTTTTTATGGCTCTATAATAGTAAATAAATCAGGAACTTCCGGTTCCCCGATAACAATCGGTGCTTACGGATCAGGAAATAAACCCATTATTACGTCTTTGGTTAGTCTTTCCGGATGGGTTTCGAAAGGCAGTGGTATCTTTGAGAGTTATAATTCAGCTTTAGGATCAAAACTTAATATGGTTCTTCTAAACGGGCAAGAGCAGGAGTTAGGCAGGTACCCTAACAGCAATGCTTCTTCTAAGGGGTATTTACACTATGAGTCTGTTGGAACTAATTCAATTACTGATAATAATTTAACTTCTTCACCTAACTGGACCGGTGCAGAGGTAGTTATTCGCTCGCGACGCTGGATATTAGATAGAAATTTGATTACTTCTCATTCAGGCACCAAAATTTCCTATAATCCTTCTACCAGTTACTCACCTTCAAATAACCAGGGTTATTTTATTCAAAATAGTATTAAAACCCTCGATAGATTGGGTGAATGGTATTACAACGCCTCAACGAAAAAGTTAAGCGTTTATTTCGGCTCAAATTCCCCCTCTTCTTATTCTGTACAGGCAGCTACTGCAGATGATTTAATTCATGCTGAAAAGGTTAACTATGTGGTATTTGATAATCTGGTTATTAAAGGAGCCAACGCATCTGGTATATATTTAAAATATGGTTCGAATGTTTATGCAACAAATTGTGATATTATGTTTTCAGGAGAAAACGGTGTAACAGTATATTGGCAGCCAAATTTTAAAATTGAAAACAGTACCATTTCAAACTCCAACTGTACGGGAATTAATCTTGGGTACAATAGCGGAGAAAAGGCTATAATAAGAAACAATAAAATAACGAATACTGCGCTTTTTCCGGGTATGATAGGAAGCGGGGATGGAAAAGGATTGGCTATTCATAGTAACGGGAATAGCTGTACTATTGAGTATAATCAAATTAAAAAGACCGGTTTTTCTGCTATAAGCGCCAATGGTAATTATGTTACTGTTAAAAACAACTTAATAGATAGTTTTTGTATAACAAAAGACGATGGTGCCGGAATATATTCCTGCGGAAATTCCTCAACAACTACAACCGGAAAAAAGGTTATTGGAAATATTATATTGAACGGTCTGGGTGAAAGTGCAGGAACCAGTTGGCCTTCTTTAATTGCAGAAGGAATCTATATGGATAATAACACTTCTAATACAGATGTTAGTAATAATACAATTGCAGGTTGCAACAACCAGGGTGTTTATATTCATAGTTCTTATGCGATAAATATTACCAACAATACAATGTTTAATAATCTACGCCAATTATCTATGGTTGAGGACCAGGACCATGCTAAGATCAGAAATTGTGTAATTTCCGGCAATATTATTTTCTCAAAACTTACATCTCAATCTATTTTTTACATCAGATCCTATTACAATGATGTTCATTACTTTGGTAAGTTTTCCGGTAATTATTATGCGCGGCCATCAGATGATAAAAACCAGTCTACCCTGGATCAAATTCATTCATTTGATACCTATGCTACGCTTAAAACTTATACCGCTCCGGTAAGATTTGAGTATAATGGCACGCAGGTAAGTAAAACAATTGCATTAGATGCTGATTATGCAGATGCAAAAAATACTAAATATTCAGGCAGCATTACCTTACAGCCTTTTACTTCAGTAGTCTTAATTAAAACCGGAACAACTACAAGCACTTCCCCTAGTGTTAGCATCACAAGTCCTGCAGCGAATGCAAGTTATGCTTCACCTGCTATAGTAAATATAACTGCCACTGCAAGTGATGCTAATGGCACAATAAGTAAAGTAGATTTTTATATTGGAAATACCTTTGTAGGAACAGATAATACCAGCCCTTATAGTTATACCTGGAATAGTGCTTCTGCAGGTAATTATACTATTACCGCTAAAGCTACCGATAACAGTGGTAATGTAACAACTTCTGCTGGTGTACCTGTTTCAATTAAGTCATCTTCATCTTCATCTTCACCGGTTGTAAGTATGACCAGTCCTAAAGTAAACGCAACATACAGTGCGCCTGCATCAATTTACATGAGTGCTGCAGCCAGTGATGCCGGTGGATCTGTTTCAAAAGTTGAATTCTACAATGGCTCAACTTTGTTACATGCAGAATTGAAAGCTCCGTATGAATTTACCTGGCAAAATGTATCAGCAGGTAACTATACGCTAACTGCTAAAGCCACCGATAACAGTGGTAATGTAACAACTTCTGCTGGTGTACCTGTTTCAATTACGTCATCTTCATCTTTCCCAATTGTAAGTATGACCAGTCCTAAAGTAAATGCAACATATAGTGCACCTGCTTCAGTTTACATGAGTGCTACAGCGACTGATGCCAATGGATCTGTTTCAAAAGTAGACTTCTACAACGGCTCAACTCTATTACATACAGAATATAATGCCCCATATCAATTTACCTGGCAAAATGTTAAGGCTGGTAAATATTCACTAACTGCTAAAGCTAAAGACAACAGTGGCAATGTGAGCACTTCTACGGCTGTAAATATTACAGTAGGCTCTGTCGTTGCGAGTCGCGGCTTATCCGGAAATAATACTTTATCCAGTAGCATAACTAATGAAAACATGCTGCTTTCTAATGAATTAATTACAAATAAAGACTCTGCGGGATTAACTGAAGTAAGTTTATTTCCAAATCCTGCCGTAGATAAAATTCGGATTGACTTTAACAAAGTTCAGGACAAACAAAACCTAAATCTGTCCATACAAAGTATGTCGGGAAGTATTGTCAAAAGCTCTGCTGTAACCCTATCGGGTAAGGTGATAGCCGTTGATATTTCGACCCTTAACTCAGGAATGTATATTTTAACAATAAAAGGTTCTAACTTTATTATTAATAAAAAGTTTATTAAAATATATTGATGAGGCTTATGTTTCTACGGGGAATGAATAATAACAGGAGTTTTGATTATTCCAACAAATGAAGCAATAATCATAAAATACCTGTTGTACAGAAGATAAATTAAAAGAGCTGTCTTAAAGTGTTAAGACAGCTCTTTTAATTTTTATATTTAGCTTATAATGTTATAAGTGAGACAATACACCCCAGCCTGTACAGGCGTCCCAGCCTTTACCTGCTTTGTATCCAAGTTTTGTAGAGGTAGTAATATTGTCGCCTTGTGTAATGTCTCTGCACAGGTTTGCATTTTCATAAAGCAGGGGATGAATAAAACCTGCAGGTTGTTTTTTGTCCTGGTTTATTAATGCTATCAGGGCAGCCATTAAGGGGGCAACAGCACTTGTTCCGCCGATCACTAATTCCTGTCCGTCAACCAATACTTTGTAGCCGGTATTTGGGTCTGCATCAGCCGCCACATCAGGCAAGCCTCTGCCTTTAAAACCCGTGCTTAACGACACAGGAACATTAGCATTTTGCTGGTAATCGGGCAAAGGGAAAAAATCACTTACACCACCGCCGGTTGCAGAAGAATTAGATTCATGCCATACAGTTTCTGACTGTATTGTATTACCACTTACAACCAGTTTAGTGCCGCCGCATGCTAATACAAAAGGACTTGAAGAGGGGAAATCTGCATGTACTTTTCCATCTGTTACATTATCGCTTGAACCCTGGTCGCCTGCAGCAGCACAAATAGTAACTCCTAATAAAGATGCCGTTTTAAAAGCTTCATTGTAGTTTATCAGCGACTGCTGTGTCCAGTTTACTTCAGCAGCTCCCCAACTGATAGAAATAACTGAAGGCTTGTAATGGGTATCGTGGATAGCCTGGGTAATGGCATCTAAAAATCCTTTGTCGGTATTAGGTGCGAAGTAAACAACAATTTTAGCACCTGGCGCCACAGCCCCGGCAACTTCTATATCCAGCATTACTTCTCCGTCGGCGCTGTCAGCAGTTGAGGGATGATTTTTCCCTCCATCAACAGATACTGCTGTTACCGAAGGCGTAGAAATGTGTAAACCGGAAAAATAACTCTTGAGATCTTTTGTTCTGTAACCGCCCCCTAATTCTATAATAGCAATTGACTGACCTTTGCCTGTTGCATTTTCCGGAAAGCCATAAATTTTTGCAATTTCATTTGGCCAAAAGGATTGTGTTGCTGCATGCGATATAATGATCCCTTCTTTTTTTGCCACCTGGAACATTGGCTTTGCATTTGGTCTGTCGTCCAGTCCAAATACTCCTTCTACAATGTTATGCAATTCTTCAGGTATATTTATATCACCTGACCTTCCTCTGAAAATATGTCCGTCACCATTTTGATAACATGATAGTTTTACCTGGAAGGCTTCCTCAAAATCACTCACTTTTCCTCTTAACATCACACTGCTCCGGGCTTTTTCTATACTCACTACTGACAAATGATGCTCATGTGCAAACTGTTCAACTTTTTCTATGTCGTCATCAGATGCACCAAACCTTTTTTCATATTCCTGCCGGCTATATTGTGTACCTGATTTTAAATGACTTTCAATTGACTCTTTTCTGCGTATTCTTATCGTCACTTCCATGCTTTGCTCAGGATTTAAATTCTGAGTATCAGTAGCATCCGGTGCCGGTTTATCACTGCCTGCTAATTTTATATAAGATAATTTTTTTTCTTTTGACATTGGAGTTTTTTTATTATTTAGCTAATACGTTTGCTGTCTCAACTTGCCAAATTATACTTTATGCCCGTCTTAAGTATGATTTGTTTTTTACAGCAGCTATTTCTGTTTCAAAGCTAATCTTTACTTATTTACGGTCTGTCAGGAAATTCATATTTTATCTCTATTAATGTATAATTTTTAGTGTTCAGAATTATCTTGATTCTTAAATCTGCCATCTATTTTTAATCCTGCCAGGTATGGAACAGATAACCTTGTTTATCAGACACTGGCAGTTCCTGAGAAATAATCTTGTACGTAAAAAACAGGAACCGGTTGCTGTAAGCGTTAAGAGAACTTATTAGCAGGCAAATTTAAATTGTGATTATTTACCTGTAAAATAAGTGAGAGCAGCAATTATTTTCTACTCCTGCTTCAGAGCAGGATATTTCATATCAAGCTTTTTGAGCGTGTGCAACAAAGTGTTTGCGATCATGTATTCCTTATACCAGTTTTGATCGGCCGGAACAATTGTCCAGGGAGGAAGGTCGCATTTTTCAAAACAATCTTCATACGCTTTCATATAATCGCCCCAAAGTTTAGCTTCTTTAAAGTCATTGGGGTTGGCTTTCCAGTGTTTCTTTTCGTTTGTAAGCCTTTCGTTTAATCGCTCCTGCTGCTTTTCCTGCGATATATGTAAATAGAACTTTAATATAATTGTTTGATTATGCTCCTGCAACAACTTTTCAAAATTGTTTATAGCGTCCATTCTTTTATACGCCGTTTCATCATCTATCCATTTATGCACCCTCGTTATAAGCACATCTTCATATTGGGAACGGTTAAATATTTGTATCATACCTTTTGCCGGCACGTTTTTATGTATCCGCCATAAGAAGTCATAAGAAAGTTCTTCTTCTGTAGGCGCTTTAAAAGATTTGGCTACCACTCCCAACGGATTTAATGTACCAAACACATTTTTAACTGCTCCGTCTTTTCCGCTTGCATCCATTCCCTGTATGATGACAAGAACAGCATTTTTTCTATTGGCATATAAAAGGTTTTGCAGTTCATCCAATTCTTCTAATATTGAAAGAAGCTTTTCCTTTGTTTCGTCTTTATCAAGCTCTTTAGGAGCGCGGGTGGAAATTTCAGAAAGATGTAGTATTGACATGAGATAAAAGTAAGAAAATTTTTATGCTCAGCTTTTTTTAAATAAAATGGAGATATTGCTGCAAATACTGCATTGACGACTTTGATAAAGATTCTGTCGTAACTATTTCAACTATTAATTTTTGTGAAGAAAAGACAAAACGACCTGGATGACTACGAATATAGATATTGAAGGCAGATAAAGTTCTTTTTCAGATCACCCTTTTTAGTATTCAAATTTTATTTCTATAGAAAGAAATTAATAATTAATGCAGTAGTTTCTATCTTTCCTTTTTAATTTGTTGTTTTAAAAGAAACGTATAGTTATAGTAAAGGCTCCGATTGGTTAAGCGCTAAAAAAGCTTTAATAATTTAACGTAACTAATAGTGACTTTAATTAAAGAACAAATAACTATGCATATTATTTAAATGCAGAAGTAATTCTGATTTATGATATGGGGTTAGTGGCAAAGGAAAGATTCTCATGGGTATGCGGATGAACGAAATGCGTCGCAACGATGATGCTATGAAAAAAAATGCCGGTATCAAAAAAATAAATGTATACAGCTTCTGAGAAATGTAATGAAATGAAAAAAATTGTACTGTTTTATTCCTTTTTCTTTTTGATGATAAGTGTAATGGCTCAAAAAACATTGGAGCATTCCAGGACAGCAACAGACAACACACTTTACACTAAAGGACAATTTATAGAAATGCCGTATAACAGAATGATACAATCGGCAGGTAAGGTAGTGACGTATGGCAATCCTGATCTCGAAAACCATACATTAGACCTTACGGTTTTGCCTGGTAAAAAAAATATTGTTGTCGAAGACAGGTATGGTATTGCGATTCTGAATATCAATACCGAAAAGATAATAAACCGGTGGAATTTTTCTGATAATGCGGCTTTTAAAGATCTGATGAGCACTTATTCCGGTATTGCAACTTTTGCCTATAACAATACTGTATATATCGCCTGGAGTGCCGTAGACAAAGGTAAAGAACAGTCATTTGTAATGACGGCTGAATGGGATGGCTCTGCGGTAAAGAATATTTTATCGATACCCATAAAAACTGTTGCGCCTGCAGCAACAGCTTTGCCAAACCAAATTATTGTTCAGTCTGAAGCCGGTATTCCTTACTTATACATAGTCTTAAACGGAAATAATGAACTGCTGAAAATTAACTTTGCCACTAAGCAAACCGTTTGGACTGCCGGTACGGGTGTTGCTCCTTTTGGTGTTTGCATAGTGAACAACAAAGCGTATGTAACTAACTGGGCCGGTCCCCTGGTTACAGACTCTGCGCATGAGTCGGCAGGCACGCCCTGGGGAAGCGCTTATACTAATCCTGCCACAGGAGCTACAAAGCTGGGAAGTTTATCTGTAATAGATATAAAGAACGGAACTTTGCTGAATGAATTGTCTTTAGGCCTGCACCCCAATGCTATTGTCAGCAGTTCCGATCGGCATTTTATATATGTTGCCAATGGCAACAGCGATTATATTAGTGTTATAAAGGTTGAGACTGAGAAAGTAGTTGATTCCATTGAGGCAGGGCTTTTTTCTAAACACTACGCTTACTATGGCAGCAGCCCAAATGCATTAGTAATAGATTCTGCAGGCAAAACAATGTACGTGGCCAATGGAATGGACAATGCCATTGCAGTAATAAAATTAGGCAAAAATGTTTCATCGGAAGGTATAGGTAAAACAGAAGTAAAGGGTTTTATTCCCACTGAAGCGTATCCTTCGGGAATTGCTTTGATCAACCGGCGTCTATACATAACCAACCTTGAGGCAAAAGGGGCAAGAGTACTTTCTGAAGCTAAAGAGATAAAACAGCCGGATGGGGCATTTATAAAGGCATATACTATTCATAAAGAGCTGGCCTCTCTCAGTATCATTCCTCTGCCTGCGGAGAAAGAGCTAAAAAACTATACTGAAAAAGTAAGAAAATTAAACATGTTTTACAGGATAGCATTAACCAATCAACCTCCAAGAAAAAATATAGCGCCCCGGCCTTTGCCGGAAAGAATTGGGGAGCCTTCGTTATTTAAGCATGTGATATACGTTATAAAAGAAAACAAAACATACGACCAGGTTTTTGGTGATGTGCAACAAGGCAGAGGCGATAGCAGTTTATGTATTTTTGGCAACACAGTCACGCCCAACCAGCACAAGCTTGCACACGATTTTTCTTTGTTAGATAATTATTATGCCTCCGGCAAATCATCCGCGGAGGGTCATGTATGGGCAAGTGCGGCAATAGTGCCTGATTATATTGAGAAAAATGTGCGGGCGTGGTTCCGAAGTTATACTCACCGTCTTGCCGATGCTATGGCCTATAATAAAAACGGTTTTATATGGAACAATGCCCTGGATCACGGTAAAAAAGTCCGCCTTTTCGGCGAAGCCTGCCTTAGCGGTTACGATACTAAAATGAAATGGACAGACATCTATAACGGCTATACTTCTCACAACCCCATTGCTATAAAAAACACAACCACTATTGCACGAATAAGGCCTTTCATATCTCCTGATTACCCCGATTGCGATAATATTAATTTTACAGACCAGTTGCGTGCAGATGTTTTTATAAAAGAATGGAAAAATTATGAAAGTCTTCCCGGAGACAGCCTTCCTGATCTTATGGTGCTTTCATTGCCTGCAGATCATACAGCCGGCACTTCACCTGGTTTTCCGGTACCCCGGGCGATGGTTGCCGACAATGATCTTGCCCTGGCAAGAATTATTGAAACAATTACACATAGCCGCTTTTGGGATTCGACAGTCGTATTTGTAACGGAAGACGACTCACAATCCGGCTGGGATCATATCTCATCCTACAGGACAACAGCTTTAGTGATGAGCCCTTATTCAAATCTCAAAAGAACCATCCATACCAACTACAATCAAACCTGTATGGTAAGAACAATTGAACAAATATTGGGTCTGCCACCTATGAATATTATCGATGCCACCGCCGTGCCTATGTTTGATTGTTTTACCTATAAAAAATCAAATTACAGCTATGCACTTATTCCTAATAATATTCCGCTTAATGAAATGAATCGTCCGCTGAGTCTATTAAAAGGAAAAGCAAGATTTTTTGCAAAATTATCAGCCGCCGCTGCTTTTAAGGAAGTTGACGGAGGCGATGATGACAATATGAACAGGATATTGTGGTTTAATGCTAAAGGAGATAAAAAGTATCCGAGGTTGAAATAAAAGGACTAAAAGCTTATCTTTAATACAAAAAAGGAATTTTTGCTTAAGTCATGAAACACAGTAACAGAGCTTATGTAAGTAATGGATTTGCTGCAGTTGAAAGTCATATTCATTATATTTTAAATAATTTTTTTGAATTTTATTTAAATGACTAATACCGAAATTGAAAATTTTAGCGCTTACCCTGCTATACGGACCTCCATTGCACCCTGGCTATCTGTTTGCAACAGTATGGGCGCAGTTGATTTCTACAAGTCTGCCTTTAATGCCATTGAGACTTATCGCCTTGAAGGGCAAGATGGAGGCCTGGTGGCAAAACTTTCAATCGATGGTGCGGAGTTTTGGCTAAGTGATGAATCTCCTGATGATCGCAGCTTAAGCCCTCAATCTTTAGGAGGAGGTTCTGTGCGAATGATTTTAACAGTGTCAAACCCTGATGCCCTGTTCGCCCGCGCGTTAAAAGCAGGGGCATCAGAAGTCTTCCCGATTGGTGAGGAACATGGCTGGAGATTAGGGCGTCTTGCAGATCCTTTTGGACATCACTGGGAAATTGGCCGCCCGCTTGTCGTGAAATAATCTTTTGTGCCTGCGTTGGTGTTGCAGCGTTCGCCGTTGTTGTGTCTTATGACCAACAACTGTAGCGTGGTTAAGAGATAAGAAATTATAGCCGTTGGTAAAAAAGCCGGCGGCTTTTTATTTTAAAACGTATGTGGGTCAATTACTGTAAGCCCTGGTATGTTTTTAAAATCAGAAAGGTTGCGGCTAAACAGGGTATGGTTATACACCAGAGCAGTGGCAGCGATGATGGCATCCGGTGTTTTCAGTTTAACTGTTTTGCGAAGATGTATGGTTAGTTGGATGATCTCGTCAGTAAGCGCTATAATGTTGGCAACGCTGAAGAACTGTAGCATCTTTTTTTCTTCTTCCGGAGGAGCATTAAAACCCAACGTTTCTATTTTGGTTATAACAGAAACGTTAAGTTCTATATCAAAGATTGTATCAAGCTTAAGCAATTGTTGTGGCTTAAAACGTTCGACAACATAATCAATTAAAACATTGCTGTCTATAAGGTATCCCATTCATTACGGCTTTGTTTAATGTGTTGCTGGAGGGCTTCCGCTGTATCTTTGGATAAGAATCCTCTTAGCTGCGAAGGTTTTAGTTTAGTGTTGGCGGCAGTTGTTTCCAAAGCCACTTCCTCCACATCAAACATCAGCACTTCAATTTTTTTTCCTATGTATTTTTGAGGGACAGATAAAACAATATTACTGTCAGAAGGGGTTATTGTTGTTCGTGTCATAAAGTATGATGGTTTAAGAGGCATGCGCCTGTTTAACTTTAAAATCCCGGAGAGCCATATCAATCATTTAAATACAAAGTTTTTTGCAGTTTGTTAGTGTTCTTGTACCAATGTTGGTGTTTGCCACTTCGCCGTTGTTGTGTCTTGTGACCAATAACTGTAGCGAAGGTAAGGAGATAAGAGATTAGAGCCGTTGGTTATTAGTAACTTAATCAGTGATGTAACGGGCAGGCTCTCTAAGATCGACTGGACGGTATATGTAAAATAAAGAGCATCACCAAAAAAAACAGCAAATTCTAACATTAATTATTACTATGATGCAAGTTGGTCGCCCGCTTGTTGTGAAATAATCTTTATTTAGGTTGCTGCCATTTTTCCATTCGAAGCTTAAGTTTGAAATCATGAATAATCGAAGGCTACAGATTATAAATGCTTATAGTGTTGTAAAAATACTGCCGAAGTCTGTATTAGTTATTATCATTTTACAGAAATCATCCTGGTTTTTTTCATACTGATACACGAAACTATATTTCTTTATTGCCGCAGTTTTTTAATTTGTAATGCCAACTTCATGTTCAGTTTTATATTGAAATTCTTAAATTTTTATAGCTTAGTAACTTTTTCAAAATAACTTCAGCATTTGCTTCTCTTCATTTTTTTGTTTTTTGTGGGCCAGACATTTGTTCTCTGATTAAAGATCGTTGCGTCGCCCTCTTGTACGGCAAACCATCGGGCAGCTTTTCTCACATTTTCTCAGGGAAAGCAGGTTTTATTTGCATAAGTTATTTTGAAACTTTCACTTATCAAACATAATGTGACCTTATTTTTTTCGTTTGTCGCCTTCCAAAATCATAGTTAACATTGTCAGGAGCAATTCAAGTATTATATTTGAATAACGTTTCTTTATGAGCAAACATAAAATTATTCCAAGGGATATTAGCTGGCTTAGTTTCAATGCACGGGTGTTGCAGGAGGCCAATGACAATAGTGTGCCGCTTAAATCAAGGATCAGGTTTCTCGGAATTTTCTCAAATAACCTCGATGAGTTTTTCAGGGTTCGTGTGGCTACTCTCAAGCGGATGACCATGATAGGCAAAAAAGATATGCATCTTGAAGAAAACCCGCAAAAAATATTAGAGGACATTCAAACGATTGTTTTGCAGCAGCAAAACGAATTCAACCGTATATGGGACGGCATTCTGGAAGAACTGGAGAATGAAAAAATTTTCTTAGTTAACGAAAAACAGCTGGATAATGAGCAGCAGCAGTTTGTAAAAAAATATTTTGAAGAAGAAGTCCGCAGCAATGTTATTCCGCTGCTGGTGGAGAGCATTCCGCAGTTTCCTTACCTGCGGGATAAGTCTATCTACTTAGGTGTCGTTATGCGCAAACATGATAATGCGTACGATCAGAAATATGCTTTGATAGAAGTGCCGACGCGAGCGGTAGGAAGATTTCTCCTGCTGCCATCCGGCAATGGCGAGCACTACATTATTTTGCTTGAAGATGTTATTCGTTTTAATCTCCCTGCTATATTTTCCTATTTCGGCTTCGATCATTTCGACTCTCATATTTTTAAAGTAACAAAAGATGCAGAAATTGATATTGATAATGATATTTCCACTTCGTTAATTCAGAAAATAGAAAAAGGTATTAAGAATCGTCGCAAGGGTAAGCCTGTTCGTTTTGTATATGATAAAGAAATGGATGCGGGCCTGCTTGAATACCTGATACGTAAACTTAATCTGTCAAGAAAAGATAATATTATTCCCGGCGGCAGAATACATAATTTCAGGCATTTCATGGACTTTCCTGACGTTTTCAATTCAAAAAGTCCCCGCCGTGCTGCTATTTTGCATCCCGCATTTCTTCATACGCTCCGGGTTACAGATGTAATATTGGAAAGAGACGTATTGCTCAATTTCCCCTATCATTCTTTCAACTCTGTTATCGATTTATTGCGGGAAGCTGCGATGGACATACAGGTAACGGTCATTAAAATCACAGCATATCGTCTCGCATCAAATTCAAAAATTATAAATGCACTTATAAACGCTGCCCGAAATGGAAAAGAAGTAGTGGTAATGCTGGAGCTTAGGGCGCGGTTTGACGAAGAAGCTAACCTGTACTGGAAAGGCAGGCTGGAAGAAGAAGGCGTAAAAGTATTGATAGGTGTAGAAAACCTGAAGGTGCATGCAAAAGTCTGTATCATTAAAAAAAGGGTGGCTAACCAGGTTTTTCAATATGGGTTTGTAAGCACCGGTAATTTAAATGAACAAACTGCACGTGTATATGGTGACCATTGTTTGCTAACGGGCAACAGGCATGTAATGTCTGATATCAACAGGATTTTCAACTATCTCGAAAATCCAAAAGCAGGAAACGAACCATTAAAGCTTTGCCAGACTCTTATGGTTTGCCCTACGAACATGCGGCATGAAATAAACGGGCTGATTAATAAGGAAATAAAAAATGCCAAATCGAAAAAGCCTGCTGCAATTACTATTAAGCTCAACTCTCTCAGCGATACCAGCCTTATTGAAAAATTGTACGAGGCTGCTCATGCAGGAGTTGAAGTGAAAATGATTGTCAGGGGAATTTTTTGTGCGGTGGTCGAAAATTCTAAATTTAAAAAACCTATTAAAGCTATCAGTATTATTGATGAGTACCTTGAGCATGCAAGAGTGATGATTTTTCATAACGACGGCAAGGAAAAAGTGTATATTTCATCAGCTGACTGGATGGTGCGAAATCTCGACCATCGTGTTGAGGCAGCTATACAAGTTACGGATAAAGATATTATAGACGAATTGAAAGATATTATATCAATTCAACTGGAGGATAACGTAAAAGCAAGATGGCTGGATAAGGATTTGTCTAATACTTACGTAAAACCTGGTATTGATGAAAAAAAGATAAGGTCGCAGATTGAAATATACAATTACCTCTATCAAAAAACACTGCAACTGGTTGAATTTCCGGTTGAAACTTAAGCCGTCAGATTTTTTATAACAATGTTTTCTATTGCTGAGCTTTGCAATAATCTGCTGTACCAGTAGCCGGAAGATTTCACTGTTCTTTTTTGTGTATCAAAGTCAATGTGAACCAATCCAAATCCTGGTTTGTATCCTTCGGCCCATTCAAAATTATCTGTAAAGCTCCACACAAAATAGCCTTTTACATTTACCCCTTCCTGCTTAGCCTTCAGCACCTGGCCAATATGTTGTTGTAAATAGTTTTTTCTTTTTTCATCATTTACTTCATTATCAACCACAACGTCAGGAAATGCTGCTCCGTTTTCAGTAACTATCAGCTCTTTAAAATTTTTGTAAGCGCCGAATTGATGCAACATGTTGTAAATACATTCGGGATAAACCTCCCAATTCATTACTGTTGTTTCAACATTTCTTTTATTGGCTTTGATAATTTTTGCGCAGATTAATGGTGTGAAGTATGACCAGGCTACTACTTCCCGCGTATAATTTTGAACGCCTATAAAGTCCATGTCAAATGCCAGCCTGCTCTCATCGCCGTCTTTTACAAAAGGCTCGAGTCTTTGCAGCAATTTCAGATCTGCAACGGGATAACCTTGTCCTGCAAGTGGCTCTGCAAACATCCGGTTGAGCAATGCGTCTACCCGTATTGCTGCAAGCTGGTCTTGTTTCAAATTTCTGTACGCCTCAGTATAAGAACAGGAAAAGGTAGTGCCTACGATACTATCAGCCTGCATTGAGCGTACCACTCTTCCGCCTTCGGCCTGGCATAATGCCGCATGATGTGCTGCTGCCAAAAAGTTTGTCAGTCCTTTTTTGCCGGGAGCATGAATGCCTAAAAAATATCCCGCACCTGTAAAAACCATTGGTTCATTTAAAATAATCCAATGCTTTACCCTGTTACCAAAGGTCTTAATACAAAGGTGAACGTATTCGCTAAACCAATTAATTATTTGCCTGTTAGTCCAGCCGCCTTTTTTTTCGAGTTCAAAAGGCAGATCCCAATGGTATAAAGTAATCCAGGGCTCTATGCCAAGGTCGAGACAAAAGTCTATAATCTTGTTATAAAATTCAATGCCTTTTGGATTTGCCGCCCCTGTTCCGTTAGGAATTATCCGGCTCCAGGATATAGAAAAGCGATAGTTGGGTATGCCAAGCTGACTCATTAAAGCTATATCGTGTGCATAGCGATGATAAAAATCACAGGCTACATTCCCGTTTTGACCTAAAAAAATTTTTCCTTTTGTATTTGAGAAAACATCCCATATAGACTTGCCTTTTCCATCTGCATTATATCCGCCTTCAATCTGGTAAGCAGCAGTTGATACGCCCCATTTAAAATCTTTTCCAAAGTCTTCTTTCGTATAAATCATGTATGGTTCAGATTATAAATGTGCTGCAATTTTCTTTAAGAGCAACTGCCTGAATTTTTTTACCGTATAAACTTTTTTGCCGGGTTGCACCGCTTCACTCACCTTCTGGGGCGAGTGCGCTGCGAGTATTTTATTTATAATACATTCTGTGTTATCAGGATAATCAACCTTGATTCTTTTACCTGTTTCTATCCATTTTTTTATTTTGTCTACGTGTTTCAGTTTCAGGCTTTTAATTACCGGCACATCCATATCTTTCAACGCTGCAGCGTTGCACTGTTGCTCGTATTGGCCTTTCATAGGTATAACCATCAGTTTTTTATTCATAAACAACGCTTCGGCAGGAGTCTCAAAACCGGCGCCGCATAAGATGCCCTCTGCTGAAGCCATACTTTTAATAAAAGCCTCATTGCTGATGGGCTGAATGTTTATATTTTTTTCTTTGAAAGCCTTTTTATTATGCTTTGAAAAAACCTGCCAGCAGACGGAGGGAAATTCTTTCAATACTTTCAATATCCGCGTATCTTCATAAGCCGGAAGGTAGACCGTGTAATGACCTTTTTCTTCAAGGAATTGCGATCTTACCTGCTGCCTGATTACCGGCGTAAAAATATTGGTGTCATAGGCCTTGAAGTGAAATCCGTACTGAGCAGTTGTAGGTGCATATTTTTTTAAAACGGCTTTGCCTATTCTGTCTGTATGTTTTGGTTTAGGCACATTTTTGTTTAATACCGCTGCCTGGTGACTTAAAGAAATACACTTCTTATTTTTCTGGTAGCATGCCCATGCAGAGACAGGTTCAAAATCATTAATCACCAGATCATAAGCCTGCACAGGTAAACAATTTATTTCTGAAAAAAATGCTTTCAGGTTACTTTTCTTATAACTTTCAAAAATGTTTACGCCACCTTTTTTTCCAAAAACAAAACCAAGTCCATGATAATTATATTTTACAGGAAAAGGAAGTTGTACGTCAGTTTGTGAACCGCTTATAAGAATATCTACCTCATGATTTTTTCGTAAAACAGGAATTATATCTCTCGCCCGGCTTACGTGTCCATTACCAGTTCCCTGGATAGCGTATAGGATTTTCATTGGCGCATAAGATTAAACTCCTGCAGCATTATATCAAAAAGCTGGTTATTTGTAAGGTCGCTATCCTCTTCATCCTCTTGTTTATCCGAAAGCATTTCAAAATTATCGCTTTCTTTAAAGCGAAAAATATTCCACTCTTCGTTTACAAATTCAAGAGCGGTAAGGTTCTCTATCCAGTCACCGGAATTAAGATATACTATACTTCCTTCATTATTTTTAATCTCACGCATTTCAGGTTGATGAATATGGCCGCAAATGACATAATCGAAATGATTGCTTATACCTATATCTGCACTAGTCTGCTCGAAGTTGTTGACAAACTTTACAGTCGATTTTACGCTGTTTTTTATTTTTTTAGACAAAGAGATTTTTCCCTTATTAAAAATCTTTTCAGACACAAAATTGAAAAAGCGGTTTATTAAAATTAAGGTGTCGTATCCTGCTGCTCCCAACTTAGCCAGCCATTTTGAATGCTGCATAGTTATATCAAATACATCACCATGAAATATCCATGCCTTTTTATTTTCAGGCAGATCGAGAACAACCTTATTTACAATACGAAAAGAGCCCATTTTTAAACCTGAAAACTTTCGAAGCATTTCATCATGATTGCCTGTAACATAATATGTTTTCACACCTTTGCCAATCCAGCTAAATAAGTGCTTTACTACTTTCATGTGATGTTTAGGCCAGTAACTTTTGCTGAATTGCCAGATATCAATAATATCGCCGTTTAAAATTACCGTTTTTGGCTTAATGCTTTTTAGATAGTGCAGCAGCTCTTTTGCGTGACATCCATAGGTGCCCAAATGCACATCCGAAATTACCAGTATATCAATAGCTCTTTTCTTTTTATTCATTTTATAGAAGCATGTTTTAACGGAGAATAAAAATCAGCAAACATTGAGAGAAAAGCTTTTGAGAAAATATTTGCAATAAAGTTGTTTGCATGCCAGTGAAAATGCGGAGAAGCAGGGGAAGTCGCCGGCTTATTGAGGTTAACGGAAGCAGGTACGCTTGAAGGATTTAAAGGCAGGTTTTTGGTTATCATAATTTGATTTTAAAAAGTTAGCAAACACGGGCAACAGATAAAAAAACAGATGTTGGGAAAAAACACCTGAAGAAACAGCCATGTTGTGGTAAACAGCCTGTATAGTGAAAAAATTACTGTTGCAAAGTTTTCTTTTTACTTCAGATTCAAAACACAGTAATGCTTTTTAATCTAAATATGCGATCAGGGAATAACGGCGAACCCTTTTGTCAAAACCATATTCAATGATGGAAATAACCATTGAAGGAACAATTTAAACGATAGTTTCAGAAGCTGTATTTTTTACTTAATACTCTAAACAGCTCATCACTTGTTTTGCATTACGTTTAAAGGGGACGCATGTCATAAAATTCGTTTTGTTTTTTCCTGTTGCCGTTTATATAACCTTGTATCATAATATTTTCAAATTCACTGTCAGATTTATTTTTGCTTCTTTTTTTCATTATTATGGTTTGACGAACATACACGAATATGCAGTAAAGTAATACAATTCCAACTGCCCAACTCCATGAACTTACAAACACGCGCGCCAAAGAAATTTCTACTGCCAAAGCCATTAATACAAGTTTCATTTTTTTCTGATTTTAATGTTTCTAATAAAAAACTATTGATTGCTTCTTTTAAAATACCCAATGCAAATACGCAGTTATATGTGAACGGAATGTAAAGCCAATAAGAATTTAGTGTTAACAATTTTTCTATTTGAAATACAATTGAAGCAGGCAGGATAGCTGTAAAGAGAGATGGCCATTTATATTAGAATTGCGAATCAAAATGAGCTATTGATTAAAACATCATCTATAAAAAAACAACGATTAATTGAAGTATGTGATTTTATTTTGTGTTCAGTGTTATCTTATTATTAAGAAATAGTTAAGTGACTAAGGTTAATGTCATAAGTATAATTTTGTGTGAAATAAAAAAAGCATGGGATTAAATTCTATCGGCAAATTTTTTATGCCAAAAAATACCATCTTCTACAATTTGTTTGAAGAAGTCGGGATAACTGTACGAACGATGGGCGGAGTGTTGAAACAATTGGTGAATGAGCCGGATTACGACAAAAGGGCTTCGCTTTCTTCAAAATTAGAAGACCTCGAGCATGAAAATGATAATAATACCCATCGGCTTTTTACCGAGCTTGGCAGAAACTTTATCACTCCTTTCGATAGGGAGGATATTCACACCCTGGCATCTGCATTAGATGATATTGCTGACTACATCTATGCTGTGGCAAAAAAAATAATTTTTTACCGGGTAAATCCCAATGATCCGGGTATACAAAAAATGGCTGAATTGATAGAGCAAGGCACGATACATATTCAAAGTGCGGTGCAGGAATTGCGAAACATGAAAAATCTCAGGAAAATAACCGAAGCGCTGGTAAGAGTAAATGATATAGAGAACCAGGCCGATGATATATTTGACCTTAGCATTGAAAAGCTTTTTAACCAGGAAAATGATTTTAAAGAAGTAATTAAAAGAAGAGAAATTTACCAGGTACTGGAGCTGGCTACTGATAAGTGTGAGGATGCAGCGAATGTAATTGAATCAATTATTGTTAAGTACGCTTAATTATTACTTATATAATTGCTTTAAAACCCCCGTATGCTTCCTTTATTGATTGTGTTTTGGCTTTGCTTTTATTTTCGATTATATTAATGGTTTTCATGACTCGGCAAACAGTATAGCTACTATAGTTTCCACCAAAGTACTTACTCCTCTGCGGGCTGTGATTTGGGCGGCCTGGATATTAACTATTCCTGTAAGCGGACTAATGGCAGCCCTGATTTTTTTTATAATGAAAATATTTATCTGATTTAAATTTATTAGGCAAAAAATCATCCTTTACCCTTAATTTGCAGATGAAAATCTTCTAATATATATTTTTATGAACAAAATCCTGGTAACCGGAGGATGCGGATATATTGGCGCTCACACTATTGTAGACCTTATTGAAAACGGTTTCGATGTAGTTTCTGTTGATGATAACTCCCGCAGCACCCGGTATCTCTTAGATGGAATTGAAAAAATAACCGGTAAAAAAGTAAAAAACTATAAAGTAGACCTCAAAGATTATAATGATACGCGAGCGGTTTTTGAGGAGAACGAAGATATTACCGGTATTATACACTTTGCCGCATACAAGGCTGTAGGCGAGTCTGTAGAAGAACCGTTAATGTATTTTGAAAACAACCTGTTTTCATTAATAAATCTTCTGAAGTGCGTGGAAGAGTTCGACATTCCTTATTTTGTTTTTTCATCTTCATGCACAGTTTATGGCAGTCCTGATACTATTCCTGTTACAGAACAATCGCCTATAAAAAAAGCTGAATCTCCCTATGGAGCTACAAAGCAAATGGGAGAAGAAATCATAACCAATGTAGTGAAAGCCACAGAAATGAAGGCTATATTACTTCGATATTTTAATCCGGTCGGCGCTCATCCTTCGTGTCTTATAGGAGAGCTGCCCATTGGCAAGCCCGCCAACCTCGTTCCCGCTATTACCCAGACTGCCATCGGAAAAATACCTTCGCTGACTGTTTTTGGGAATGATTATGACACAAGAGACGGAAGCTGCGTTCGTGACTATATTCATGTTTGTGATATTGCTCATGCTCACACCCTGGCTATACAATATTTAATTGAAAATAAAAATAAAACCAAAAGTGATGTTTTCAACCTGGGAACAGGTAATGGGGTGACGGTTTTAGAAGCCATTAAAGCCTTTGAAGAAGTAAGCGGAGTAAAGTTGAATTACACAATCGGGCCACGCAGAGCGGGAGATATCGTAGCAATTTACGCTAATAATAATCATGCAGTATCCACTTTAGGATGGCAAATTAAATATGACCTTCACGACATGATGCGCACTGCCTGGGCGTGGGAACAAAAGATAAGGCAAGACGAAGAAATAATAAAAGACCAGAAGTTTCAATACAATTAGATATTACTCATACCTGTTTTTAAAATGCACAATTACAGTTATTAATTGTGCATTTTAGTTTAAAAAACTATCTCTTATTCTCAAAATAATTTTGTTTGAAAAGATTTTTTTTTGGTGCCGGCAAAATATCTTTTTTCGACATTGTTGTGTCACTCACTTGTACTTTTGTTTTTTCTATTCAGCTTTTTTCAAATTGTGTAATGAATCTGCAGATTTCAGAAATGGCTGAATTTTTATTTAATAATATTGCATAAAGAACAGGAGTGATATTTTATTGAATTAATTTTTTATGCTTTCCGATTTGTATGCTTATAGTTGATAATTGTGCAGTAATTTATTTAATATATACACATCTTTTTCTTATTTTTTTTCTTATTTTGTTACTATGATAAAACTAAAGGACCCTTTGCGATGGCACTGGCGAAACCTGTTGAAGTACTTCCTGCAGGGGCTTATTATCCTGGCGCCTATTATCATTACTGCCTGGGCTGTTTTCGCTCTTTTTAATTATATAGACAACATTCTTCCAAATTTTATTCATTCCCTGTTTCCTGTTCTTTACAAACCTGATGCAGATGGTAATATACAAAAAATACCCGGTGTCGGTTTTGTAGTTATTGTAGTTTTAATAGTGCTTACGGGATGGATATCTTCCTCTTATATAGTTGGGAAAATGGTCGAGTTTTTCGACCAAGTATTGGAAAAAACGCCGGGGATAAGGTTTATTTATACTTCTGTAAAAGATTTCTTAGAAGCATTTGCCGGCGAAAAAAGAAAATTCGATAAACCTGTACTTGTAAATGTAGACGCGGCAGACGTATGGAGAATGGGTTTTATGACGCAGAATACTGCGATGAGGCTTGGCCTGGAAGATCATGTAGTGGTATACGTGCCGCACTCTTATGCAGTCAGCGGAATTGTGTATATAGTGCCTGTGGAGAAAGTAAAATTTTTAACAGATGTATCATCTATCGAAGCTATGAAGTTTGCATTAAGCGGCGGTGTTGCACAGATTAGCTGATAAATTGTTATGAAAAAAATACTTTTATTTCTAATCTTTTGTATTCTTTACAAACAAAGTTTTTGCTGGGGCTTTTATGCTCACCGGCAAATTAATTATTATGCTGTTTTTTTACTTCCTCCGGAGATGATGGTTTTCTATAAACCTAATATTCAGTTTATAACTGATCATGCGGTCGATCCTGATAAAAGAAGATATGCAGTGGCGGCAGAAGCGCCAAAGCACTACATTGATATTGATCACTATGGCCATTATCCCTGGCCCGGACTGCCCGAAAAACTTGCTGAGGCCATGAAAAAATATTCAGAAGACACTGTTATAACAAACGGCATTGTACCCTGGTGGATACAGATAATGCAACAGAGACTCACAAATGCATTTAAGGAAAAAGACTTTGCAAAGATTTTAAAACTGTCGGCAGAAATCGGGCATTATATTGCAGATTCTCATGTACCGTTACACGCCAATTCTAATCACGACGGACAGCAAACCAACCAGAAAGGAATTCATGGTTTTTGGGAAAGCCGCGTGCCTGAGTTGCTGGCAGAAAAAGAGTTTGATTTTATGATTGGCAAAGCAACCTACATTGCTGATATACCAAAATATGTATGGGCCCGCGTGCGTGAAAGCGGTGCAGCATCAGACACGGTATTGAAAGATGAAGCCATATTGACCAAACAATTTTCTGCAGACAGGAAATATTCCTTTGAAGAAAGAAATGGAAAAATTGTACGTCAATATTCTTCTGCATTTACCATTGCTTACAATAAAATGCTAAAGGGAATGGTGGAACGACGCATGCGTCTCGCAATTGCTTCGGTCGCCTCTTTCTGGTACACGGCCTGGGTAAATGCAGGACAGCCAAATCTGAAAAACCTGAAAAAAACAACCTTTACAGAAGAAGATACAAAAGAATTTGAAATGCTTAATAATGCCTGGAGAAATAATGGAATAAAAGGAAGAGGGCATGAGTAATACTACAAAAACCATATAACTTTTCTGCTACCCAAAAGATTATTCATGCTAAAACAATGGTTGCGATAGAAAGACTGCTATTGCAGGTAAAGCGAATATAAATTTTTGCATATTTCACTTCAACTTTAAAGTAAATGCTATTATGGAGAAACAATCTAAAGCAATGCAATTGCTGGAAAAAAAAGCAGGCCTTGTATTGTCCCTTTTGTAAATCTACCTAAAAGCTTTTTGAGATTTTTCATCTGCAGCAGCCCCTCTGCGGAAATATTCATCTGCCGAAAGTTTACCACTTCCTTTTACAGCAAAAAGAATAAGTAAAAGAAGAGCAATAATAGAGAGTATAAATTCAAAAACATTATTATTCATGTTTTTTATGTTTACAAAAAAGACTGCTACAATAAGAATCGGAATTTGAACAATGCACGAAACTTTTGTAAAAAGTCCGACTGCTATAAAAAAACCGCCGAGCAGCCCCAGGAAAGCTATTACGAATGCCAGCACCTCTGCGTTTTGAGAAAAAATTTCTATACCTGTTCGCTCTATCAGCAATTTTGCCGTTGCAGTATCACGAATAAAATTTATTGCCTTCCAAAATATGATGAAACCTAAGGCAATTCTTAACAGAGTAAACAAATCGAGCCGGTTGATCCGGGTGTTTGCTGTAATAGTTGTTTCAGTCATAAAACATATTTGAAGGAGGTGAATAAATAAAAATGCTAATATAAAGTCACTCCCTCAAGTTAAAACTATTCTGCAGATAGTAAAAGTTTATTTACTGTTTTTTGCGTTATTTGTTCCGCATACTCAGAAAAAAATATTTAAATTCTAAAAATTAATAATAATCAGATCATTATCTTTAAACTGAATTATTATCATTCATAATTTTCTTATAGTAGTTATGGCCATTAATTACATTATTTTTGTTTTATGCGGTATATCGTTTTCGTTTTTCTTATTCTGTTACTTTCGGTTAGAGGATTTGGGCAGGAGAAATGGAGCCTGCAGCAATGCGTGGAATTTGCCACAAAGAATAATGTGTCTGTAAGACAATCGGACGTGCAGGCGCGCCTTTCTGCAGTAACTGCAAAGCAAAGCAAAGCAACGCTTTATCCGAGCCTTACCGGCAATATAAACAGCAGCTACCAACATGGCCTTACTACAAATCCGACGACTAACATATTGGAAAGCTCGAGTTACATATCTGGAAATATGAACCTGCAGGCGAGCTACAATATCTTCAACTGGAATGCGCGTAAAAACACAATAGCCGCAAATAACCTTACTCTGAGGGCGGATGAAATTGGAATTGATAAAGCTAAGAATGATATTTCGCTCACTGTTGCAAACGCTTTTCTGCAGGTGATGCTGCGTCGTGAGCAGGGCAGAATAAGCAAGGTGCAGATGAACCAGTCGCGCTCCCAGCTTTTAAATACGCGTAAATTGGTCAATGCGGGCAGCCAGCCGGAATTAAATGCTATTCAACTGGAAGCTCAGCTTGCAAAAGACAGTTCTGCCGTGCTGCAGGCCAATGCGCTGGTGGAGCAGTCATTAATTAATTTAAAAGCATACATTAATTATGATTTCACTTTACCGTTTGACATTGCATCTCCCTCTATAGATGATATACCTATTGAAAATATTACTGACCTGCAGCCCGAGGCGGTGTATCAACTGGCATTACAAGCTCAGCCACTGCAGAGAATGTATAAAATACGTATAGAAGCTGCTAAAAAACAGGTAAAAGCAGCGAGAGGATATATGTATCCGGGTTTAGCGGCTTTTGGCGGATTAAGTACCCGTGCCATTAATGCCAAAAGACCGGCTTATGCTTTTCTTTCTGATAAGCCTGATGGTTCATACGTGCAGGTAAACGGAACGCAGTACCCTGTATTCGCACCTTCTTTTGGCATTGTTGGTTATAGCGGGAATCCTTTTTCGCGTCAGTTAAACCAAAATTTTGGACAAGACATAGGAATAGGTATAAACTTTTCAATATTTAATAACTATACCAGCCGTGTGCAATGGGAAAGAGCTAAAGTGAATGTAACGCAATTGCAGTTGCAGGAAGAGCAGGAAAATCTGAACCTGCGGACAAACATATATAACGCTTACCAGGATGCTTTTTCATCTTTTCAAAAATACCAGGCTTCGCAACGGACGGTAGCTTACTCACAAAAGGCGCTGGAAATATCCAAAAAGAGATTTGACATCGGATTGCTGGGTACCCTTGATTATATAATCACTCAAAATAACCTTTACCTTGCCCAGATAGATGAAGTGAGCAATCACTACGATTTTGTGTTTAAGATGAAAGTGCTTGAATTTTATAAAGGACAGGGAATAAAATTATGAGCTTTTGCAAAAGAGTAAAATAAACCAAAAACAGAAACGTAAGTATGAATAAAAAGCTGCTATGGACAATTATTGGGTTGGTTGTAATTGTCGTGATATTAGTGATTTTAAAAAAACAGGGTGTAATCGGAAAAGAAGAGGGAATAAAAGTAACTGCAGAAAAAGTAACAAATAGAACTATCATCGAGACGGTGAACGCCAGTGGTAAAGTTTACCCGGAGGTAGAAGTAAAAGTAAGTCCTGATATAAGTGGTGAAATAGTAGAGTTAAATGTGAATGAAGGAGACAGTGTGCGTAAGGGTCAGGTGCTTGCTCGTATTTATGCAGATATTTATAATTCACAGAGAGACCAGGCTGCTGCAGTCGTGAATCAATACCAGGCACAGGTACTGAACTCAACAGCGCAGTTAGATGCATTGAAAGCAACTATGGACCAGGCTGAAGTAACTTATAAAAGACAAAAGCAATTGTTGGATGATAAAGTTATTTCCCTGGCAGAATTTGAACAGGCGGACCAGGCGATTAAAACTGCAAGGGCACAGTACAATGCGGCAATCCAGGGAATAAAAGGCTCAGAGGCGACTGTACAAAGTGCACGGGCACAACTCTCGAGAGCTAATAAGGATGTAAGCCGGGCAACACTGGTAGCGCCTATGGATGGAGTAGTGAGTTTGCTCGCTGTAAAAAAAGGCGAAAGGGTAGTGGGCACCGCACAAATGGCTGGTACAGAAATGTTGCGCGTAGCAGATATGAATTTGATGGAAGTGCGCGTAAATGTTGGAGAAAATGATATACCAAAAGTGCAGCTAAACGATAGTGCCCTGGTAGAGGTGGATGCTTATAATAACAGAAAATTTAAAGGTATAGTTACTAAAATTGCAAGCAGTAATACTACTGCTGCCCAGGCAACTTTGGCTGCCTCCAGCACAGAGGTTACCAACTACGAAGTACATATCCGATTATTGCCGGAAAGTTACAACGACCTCTTAACAGGAAAAAAATCCAAAAGGTCGCCTTTCAGACCGGGTATGAATGCAAGCGCTGATATTCAAACTAAAACTAATAATAATGTTTTAGCTGTGCCCATAAATGCGGTTACTACAAGAGATAAAAAAGGAGAGAACCCTAATGCCAATAAAGGAGACGGGAAAGAAAACAACAACAATAACAACAACAATAATGATAACAATAATAATGAGGTAACGCCGGTAAATGCCGACAGTCTTGAAGAAGTGGTATACATACTGCAGCCGGATAAAACAACGGTAAAAAAGGTAAAAGTTAAAACAGATATACAGGACATAAATTATATAGAAATTGTAAGTGGTTTAAAGGCCGGTGATATGGTGGTAACAGGTCCATACAACCTTGTAAGTAAAACCCTGAAAGACGGGGATAAAGTAAAAGTGGTACCTAAAGAACAGCTTTTTGAAGAAAATGCGGGAAAGTAGTCAAAACTGTTACATTTAAACCTTCACGTTTAAAATGAACACTCTTTTGTATGTTTGTTCAATATTTAAAGTTTGTTAATGAATTTTGGAATTATAGGAAGCGGCAGTTGGGCCACAGCTCTTGCAAAGATTTTGACAGATAATAACAATCTTATACATTGGTGGATCCGAAACCCTGGTACTATTCATTACATGCAGCAGAGAAGACACAACCCTCATTACCTGAGTTCTGCTTACTTCAACACATCTTTATTAACGCTAAATGAAAATATAGAAGAGGTTATTAAAGAGTCTGATGTGATAGTTATAGCAGTACCTTCTGCTTTTATCGAAAGCGCTTTCGAAGCGCTGCCTGCCGATAGTTTTAAAGGTAAAAAGATCGTTTCTGCTATAAAGGGAATTTTGCCGTCATGCAATTATTTACTCAATGATTATTTGCACGATAAATTCCAGGTAGCGCTTTCAGATTATTTTACTGTTTTAGGGCCATGCCATGCTGAAGAAGTGGCTTCAGAAAAACTTTCTTATCTCACATTTTCCGGGGCAGATGAAGATATGGCTGCCCAAATCGGAGAACATTTTCATACAGAATATTTAAATACAGTTGTAAATCATGATGTTGTTGGTGTGCAATATGCTGCTGTTTTAAAAAATATTTATGCCTTAGGCGCAGGTATCGCTCACGGGCTTGAGTATGGTGATAACTTCTTAAGTGTATACATTGCCAATGCGGCAAGTGAAATGGTTTCTTTTTTAAGAAAAGCTGTTGACGACGGTATCTGTAGCCAGGTAAATTATGCATCCTCTGTTTATTTTGGAGACTTGCTTGTTACCTGCTACAGCTTATACAGCCGCAACCGCACCTTTGGCAACATGCTTGGCAAAGGCTATTCAGTACAATCAGCACAGTTAGAACTGAACATGGTTGCAGAAGGATTCAATGCGAGCAAGTGTATATTCAAAACAAATGAAAAAGTGGGTGCAAGAATGCCGATAGCAAAAACAATATATGAAATTTTATGGCTGCAATTGCCTGCCATAAAAGGATTTAAAAATATTGAAGAAATTTTGGTGTAAAAGCCTTTTGTTACTGCTCAGGTCTTTTTTAAACATAGTTTTTTTAAACGCAGAGTTCGCGGAGGTTTTCGTGTAGAACAGCAGAGTTTAAATAAATTATTTAAACCTTTTTTTTAGACCATTGTTTATTTGACACTTTAAATTATTACTTTCTGTAATTTTATTTTTTTTAATTATTTCTATTCGTTGTCTTTGTGTTTCTGCTTATTGAGACATAAGTATAAGTAGTTACGCATTTTTTTTACAAATTCCACCAATACGTCCACTTCAATACCATTGCACGGTTTCTTACAGAAAAAGGTGCAGGCAAATAATTATCAGTATATACAAAAAACAAATCAGAAGCAGGTTTATATCGCCATTGTAATCTTGTATTAAGATTGATATTGTTTTGCTGATTGTTGTACTGAACAAAAGTGGTAAAAAATAATTTATTGGTCAGCGTAACATCTACGCGCGGACCAACCAACCAAAATTTATGAATGCCCCAGGGTTGCGGCAGATTAATATTATTGTAGCTGGCGCTAAGAGCAAGGCTAACATAAGGTTGAAATCTATAGCCAAGGTCTGCAGTCAGGTTCAGACGTCTGCCATTATCATAATAGCCACCATACCTGGTAGAAAAACCATAAGTAAAAACACTTTGCGGCAGCGAAACAAATTGTGTTCCCCAGGCGTACCAGTTGTGTTTTGTTCCCCGGGCCAGGGTGTCTTTGGTAAAATTAGTCGGGTCAAAAGGCTGAAGCAACTTTACATAATCGTGACTTGCCCATGCAGAAAAAGTGCTTTGCTTTCTAAATGTTAACAGGTAATTGAACACGCCCTCATCATCTGTTTTTCTGAAAGAAGTATTGTAAAAAGAATAGTACATAATACCGGGACCATGACTTAATATCATGCCACCTTTAGGGAAAAATGTATACCCTGCCTGCGGATTTAATTTTATATAACCTTGCCTCGGCACATAGCCAACTTCGGCATTATAATTTTTACCTACATACTCGTGCTGCCACGACAAGAGCAGCTTTCGTCCCAGGTATTGAATATTTGCTGCCTGTACAATATCATCACCTGATTTTCCCGGGGAAAAAGATTTTAGAAACATCGCCTTTCCGGTAATCTTATTATTAGGAGAAGCAAGGTTGTACTCCAAACCTATATTCCGATTGTAATTGGAATAAACCGGTTTTGTAGAGTCGTGCCCCGGTGAATAATTTAAGGATTGTTTGTTTATAAAGATGAGACCAATGTTTGAGCGGGAAAAAACCCTTCGCTGCACTGCTGCCACTGTAAAGTTTTGCGCAGGTAAACCAGTATTATCAACACCGCCTGTTTGCATATCCATAACACCTAATCTCCAGTCTTTGTCAGGTTTTCCGCTCAATCTTGCGCCAAAGCGAATAGGTACTCCCAGCCCGATGCGTCTTGAGAAAAACGGGCGGATGGATGAATAGCCGAAATTGGCGAAGATGTCTCCGTTTTCGAGAAAAAACTGTCGCTTTTCCGGGAAAAACAATTCATACCGGTCGAGGTTTGTTACCTGCTTGTCCACTTCGACCTGCGAAAAATCAGGGTTAACGGTAAGGTCTAAATTAAGCGATGAGGTAAGCGCTATCTTGGCATCTACACCTGCATCTTTTCTATAATCCGTGCGTTTTGTATTTTCATAATCTTTTGCAAGACCTCCTAAAGCATACGGAATTAATGAAACATTTGAACCCGCAGAAGGCGGTGGCTGATCCCAGACAAGTATTCCGGAATAAGCGAGAGAGGCAGTGGGAAACTGCCTGGGTACGGGCGCCCACGAGCTTTTCTCTGATGTTTTCAAATCCAGCCGGCTGAAGTTGATGCCCCACCTGGTGATGCCTTTTTTATAGCGAATGCTTTTAAATGGAATTGAGAGCTCGAGTATCCATTTATCCTTGTAGTTTTTTACTGCTGATATCCATTTATTGTCCCAATTTAAATCTACTGATCCGCCCCCGTACATCATGCCATCCCATTGCGCCCCTGCTGAATTTGTGCCAAATGCAAACCCGTTTGTCTGGTCATCAAAAGGATCCATAAACATAAGAAAATTATCATTTTTCCCAAAAACCCAATCATTTCTCAGCGACTCAACATAATTAGGACCGGGCACTGCCTGGAAACATTCAGCAAGCAGGTAAAGATTATGTTCATCGTAAGCCATACGAACTTCTGTACGTGCCTTTGCGTATCCTGTATCCATCGGCAGTACCATAAAAAAGTTCTTTGCAACCTCAGCATTTTTCCATGCTTGTTCATCCATTATGCCATCTACTTTAATAGCAGAAGATGCTTTACTGATATGTACCTGGAATTGTTCATTTTTTTTCTGGGCTTTTACAGAAAAGTGATTCAGACTAAAAAGAGCCAGGACAAACAAAGTTTTTATAAAGGAATAACGTGTAAAGCTTCTTTTCAAAACAATCGGGTTTTTTTAGATATACTAAAATTGTATTCTCTCAATTTTTTTTGCCTGATTACTTCCATGCATTTCTTAAAAACCGAATCCAGTTTCCATGCATAATATTTTCTACATCCTGCTGCAAATAGCCACGTTTAAGAAATAATGCCGGAAGCTTTTGCAGGTCAGCGATTGTATCAAGATCATATGGACATTGCTCTTTTCCAAATGCTCCGTCGAGATCAGAACCAATACCCACATGCAGTGTATTGCCCGCTGCCTGACAAATGTAATCTATGTGATCTATAATCACTTCAAGATTACAATTCATTTTTTTTGGCAACGAAACTCCTCTTTCCCAGCCCGGTACCATCATCCACGCATCTAATGCCCCGCCGATAACCGCGCCTCTTTCGATAAGCGCTTTTACCTGCTCATCGCTGAATTGCCTGTTATGATTTACAATTGAGCGAACGTTGTTATGACTTGCCCAGACCGGGCCATTAAAATGATTAAGCGCCTGCCAAAAACTACCTTCACATAAATGAGTGGCGTCTAAAATCATATTGAGACGTTCCATTTCTTTCAGCAGAGCTATTCCGTTAGCTCCCATAACACCTGTTGCATCTGTTCCGTTAGCATAACGGCCGGGACCATAATGGGCGGGACCAACAGCACGTAAACCATAGTTAAAAGCTTTTTCAAGATGTTCAATGGTTATTAAAGAATCAGCCCCTTCAAGGCTTAAAATATAACCTACAGGTTTTGTTTCATTTAGTTGATTATTATTCCATAATTCGATATGATTATTTAGTGACGTCAGATTATTTATCTGCACCATTTCACCGTCTTCCTCCATTGCCTTGTACCATGCGAACTGACCTTGTGTTTGTGCCCAGGCCTGTTGCGGAGAATGCCAGCCGGGCAGGGAATTGCCAGGTGAGACATACCGGGCAATTTGGGTGGCAACCACTAAACCTATATTACCTTTTCGTAATTCCGGCAATGAAACCGTGGCATTTCCCCTGTCAGGCTTATCTTTCATTCCTTTCTCTCTTTCGTTGATTTCACAAACAGCATTTTTTAAGTCCCGGTTCCATTCCATGGCGTTCATGCTAAGATCAAGATGAGCATCTATTATAAACATATTTTATATTTTGAAAGAATGTTTGCCACGAAGACACAAAGGCGAAGTTTCGCGAAGAACAATCTCTTGCAAGCAACTGCCACGAAGACACGAAGGTTCGCAAAGAACTGCAACAATAGCTGTGCTTAAATAGTAATTTTTCTATCTCTGGCAATTATTTTCCACTCTCCTGTTGCTTCGTGATTCTTTACAATTGAAGCCCGCTCGTACAAAGCAACTGTGGGGCAGATGTGTACAGGTAATCCATACAGTACATCTCCTGCTTTATATGAATGATCTTCCGGAACCTCTGCTACCAAATGTTCTTCACTCTGACCTGAAAATTTAAGATCGGGTGCATTCAAAAACATAATACGGTTGGCTAATTCATTTTCAGCAGCTATTGACTTGTGCCCGAGATCAAGACAAATAATATTTTTTTCGGGTAAAGAAATGATACGTGAAATAACCAGCGCCGCAGGATGAAAAGGCTGCTCGGGACATACGCGTTCATAACCCGCATCCCAATAAATAAAGGTTCCGGGGCTGCACTCTGCATCTTTTCTTTTTGCGTGAATAGGAAAGGTGGGTGAGCCTCCGGCAATAATAACAGGTTTTGGAAAACCTTTTTCCATTAGCTCCTTTTGAGTATCCTCAACTAATTTAAAAATTTCGTTACACTTTTCACTCCTTTGTTCAAAATCTTTCATGCGAATGTGTCCATCGTATGCATGTAATCCTATAGGTTTTAGTCCTTTTAAATTAATGCATGCTTTATACAGTTCTATGGCTTCAGCGCCCGGAGCAATACCTGTCCGGTTCATGCCAACATTTAAGTCGATGTACACGGGAATTTCCAGGTTATTTTCAAAAGCATCTTTTGCGATACTTTTTGCAACATCAGTATTATCAACCAGGCATGAAAATGCAGTGGCAGGATAATTTTTAATCAGCGTAATAAAACGCTTTATTTTTGGTCCCACGGGTTGATAAGCTAATAATACGTCCGGTGCATTTACCATCGCAAGCATTTCTGCTTCTGCTATTGCAGCACATTTAAACTTACCAATTCCAGCCTCCATCATCAATAATGCCGCTTCCTTCGATTTGTGGGTCTTTACATGAGGGCGTAATCTTTTCACATCATCAATCATTGATATCAGCATTCTGATGTTTTCCGCTGCCCTGTCCTCATATATTATTAAGGCGGGTGAGTCAATAGTATTTATATTTTTTACGCGGTACCATTCGCTTTCCGCTTTTTCTTCACTATTCATTGTTTATCCTTAAATTAATGCAACTTTTTCTGCTTTTTCTGCGAGCCTTTTTTCTTAATACAGCTCAAACAATGCTTCAATTTCCACGGGTATGTTTTCAGGCAGAGATCCCATTCCTACCGCACTTCTCACTCCTACGCCGTTTTCATCGCCCCACACTGTTTTAAAAAGTTCGCTGCAGCCATTGATTATATAGGGATGTTTCCCAAAATCGTGTAAACAGTTTACCATGCCTAAAACCTTTATTACGCGCTTCACTTTATCAAGGCTTCCGAGATGGGTTTTAATGGTTGACAATATTGTTAAGCCAACCTGCCGCGCAGCTATTTTGCCTTGCTCCATATCCATGTCAACACCTACGCGGCCTATTATAAGTTTCCCATTAGTTTGCACAGGGCCATGACCCGATACATAAAGATATTTACCATCAATAAGATAAGGCTTGTACACACCCAAAGGTGAAGGCGCGGGAGGAAGCGTAAGCCCGGTCGTTGAAAATCTTTGTTCAGCATTAATATTTTCCATAGATATTTATAATTGAGAAGCAGTCTACATCTTTTAAATAATATGAGCTTTAAAAGTAGTCTTTTGTGTCTTTTATCCCTAAACTCATTCCCTTTTTTGCAGTTTGGTTTTTTTGCAGGAACTATGGCTGCACAAAGAAAACAAGAGCCGGCTATTTAATTAAAATATTATATAATACTATTCAGAATCAATACACCAACCAACCCTACCACCGCTACAATTGTTTCCATCGCAGTCCACGAACGTACAGTATCTTTTATACTTAAATTAAAATATTCTTTAAAAAGCCAAAACCCCGAATCGTTTACATGTGAAAAAGCCAGGCTTCCTGCACCGATAGCCAATACCATCAGGTTGGGATTTGAATGTGTTTGTACTATTAATGGCGCTACAATACCTGCAGTTGTTAAGCCTGCAACTGTTGCTGATCCTACGCAAATGCGAATAACTGCAGCAATTAACCAGGCAAGAATAAGTGGCTGTACATGAACGCCATTTAACTGACCAGCGATCTGGCTGCTTATGCCACTATCCGTTAATACTTGTTTCAGCGCGCCTGCGCTCCCGATTATAAGCAAAATCATCGCAATATCTTTTACTGCCTCAGCATAAATTGACATCACCTCTTTCATTGATTTGCCCCGTTTAATTCCTAATGTATAGGTAGAAACCGCGAGAGATATAAGCATAACAATAGCGGGTTCTGCAAAAAAAGAAGTAAGCTGTTTTAACCGTGCATTTAATGAAAAAATGTAAGGCAGCAAAGTAGTAAGCATGAGAAGAATAACCGGCAAAAGGGCAGATAAGAGACTCGTAACTGCACCGGGCAATTGATCAGCAGATAAAGATGGTGGCTGAAAGGTTTGCAGCGGAACAGACTTTATATTTTTTAGTGTTCTGGAATATAAAGGACCTGCAATTATTATAGCAGGTACCGCAAGAATAAGCCCATAGATTAAGGTCAACCCGATATTAGCATGAAACTGAACCACTAAAGCAGTTGGCGACGGATGAGGAGGCAAAAAACCAAACGTAACGGATAATGCTGCGAGCATAGGCAAACCGATATAAACAGCAGGAAGTTTATACTGGTAAACAACAGAAAAGATCAACGGAACCATTAATACAAATCCAACTCCGTAAAATAATGGAATACCTATAATGAAACCGGTAACCACCAATGCCCATCTCACATACTTTTTGCCAAACGCATTCATCATAAATGCCGCAATTTTTTGCGCTGCACCGCTTTCGGCAACCAGCTTACCCAGCATGGCGCCCAAAGCTATAATGATAACTAATGAACCTAAAGTATCACCAATTCCTTTTTGAACAGAACCCATGATGCTGTCAAAGGGTATTCCCAGCAAAAGCCCGGCTGCAATTGAAACCAATAAAAAAGCCAGCAGGGGACTAAGTTTCGCCCAGGAAATTAAGAGTACAAGACAGGCAATAGAAAAGAAGATAATTAAGAATGTCATTAGCAGTTATATATGGGAATGAGCCGGCGGTGTTAGGTCAAACATGAGAAGACAAAACGAGCAATCACTTTTAACTTTTTACTATTATACCTTCGGCAATTTATACCCGTTGTGATATTCTTTCATCATATATTGCTTATTAACGTCTTTGTCAGTGAAAGCAAGACTGGCATTGTCCCACTCTAATTTCTTGCCGGTACGAAAAGCAATATTACCCATTTGAGCTACCGTTGCCACATGCGCTCCTGCCTGTATAGAGCAGTGCAAATCTTCCATCTTACGGGACTTGACAACACTCACAAAATTCTCCCAGTGTTTATCAAGGCCGTTATCGGATGATTTTTCAAAAGGCTTGCTTACCTTGTTTTTGCTTTGCTTTTCCTCTATCACTTCCCAACCGGCCCGATTTAAAATCAAGGTTCCATTATTACCAATATAAGCGATACCATGATCACGGTTATAAGAGCCATTATCTATTCCCATGGCAGAATCCCAAACCATATTAAAGTCATCAAATTCGTACAACGTAGTAAGTGTATCAGGTGTTTCTTCATACAGATCAGGATAAGCGAAACGGCCGCCAAGTGCAGAAACTGATTTAGGTACGGGAGACTTCATGCCCAACAAACCATAATCCAGCAAATGCACGCCCCAATCTGTCATAAGACCGCCGGCATAGTCCCAGAACCAACGGAAATTAAAATGAAAGCGACTGGCATTGAAAGGCCGTTTTGGCGCCGGTCCTAACCACGTAGCATAATCCACCCCGGGCGGCGGAGCAGTATCCGGAACAACAGGTCCAGGCTTCATCCATCCCTGGTAGCACCATACTTTTACGGTACGAATATTACCTAACTGGCCGCTCTGTACAAAGTCGACTGCATCTTTAAAGTGCTGCTGGCTGCGTTGCCATTGGCCGGCCTGTACCACTTTGTTATAATGCTTTTGTGCATCCTCCATTGCCCGGCATTCTCCAATAGAGTTACCTACGGGCTTTTCTACATATACATCTTTTCCTGCGGCACATGCATCCATCATTATCATTGCATGCCAGTGATCAGGTGTTCCTATTATAACCGCATCAATATCTTTCTGATTAAGCAACTGACGGTAATCTCCGTATCTTTTTACTTTAGAAGCATCAACATTCATTTTACCTAAATCAACCAATCGCTTATCAATCACATTTTTGTCTATGTCACATACCGCTGCAAGATTTACCCCCGGCACTTTTAGCGCGGCAGTCACATCTGCCCAGCCCATACCATTAATGCCAATTGCCCCTATATTTAACTGATCGCTTGGCGCTACAGGGTTTTTAAATATGGCAAACGCATGGTTATTTAATGCAGATACCAACAATCCGCCGCTAACCATAGTGGCAGAATTTTGTAAAAAACTTCTTCGATTTGTCATTGATTTATTTTTCATATGAAAGCAAGGAGGGAAATTACATAATTTTGAAGAATAAGTTTTAATTAATTATCTTATTTCTGTCGATAGTTTCTCCATTCTTTTAGCAAACGGTACTTTCGGCTTGTCCGTAAAAATTATAAAGTTGCCATCATGCTTATCTCAACATTTACATCTTTAGGCAATCCTTTTACAGCTACCGTTTCTCTTGCCGGGTAGTCTGCTGAAAAATATGACCCGTATACTTCGTTAACTTTTGAAAAAAGAGACATGTCTTTTAAAAAAATTGTTGTTTTAACGATGTGATTAAAATTTATCCCTGCTTCATCCAGTATTTCAAACAGATTTCGCATTACCTGGTGCGTTTCCGTAGCAATATCTCCTGTCACCAATTCATTAGTGGCTGGGTTAATAGCAATTTGACCGCTTATAAAAATCATATTATTGCTGATTGTTGCCTGGCTGTAAGGGCCAATAGGCGCAGGAGCTTTACTTGTGTTGATTATTCTTTTATCCATATAAATGATTTAAAATAGAAATCTGCTCATTTTGTTTAAAAGTACAAACGTACTCTTCATTTATAAATAATGTACAGATTGTTGATAAGGGAGTAAAAATAAATCCTCTCATTGTAATAGTTACCTCTGTACCTGAAAAATTTGTAAAGAAAAAATTAAACATGGAAGAGCTAAATAGTATTAATAATTATTTATGACAGAATAAACTTAAGTTGCAAGATTAATAGAAATTGAAGGTTTGCCATTACTCCTCAATATTGATACTGCTACAGAATTTGCATCCGTTTGTGTTAGCCTGCACGGGGCGTCTCTTGCTATTCTGAAAAATGATAATCAAAAAGAACATGCTTCCTTCGTACATAGTGCCATTGCCCAACTGCTGCAAACAACGGGATACCAACTACAGGATTTTGAAGCGTTTGCAGTTACTTCAGGCCCGGGAAGTTATACGGGTTTAAGAGTGGGCCTCGCTGCTGCAAAAGGTTTTTGTTATGCATTATCAAAACCGCTTATCGCTATAAACACGTTAGAGGTGATGACAAAGGCAGCTTTAGATACAGATGCGAATTTTGAAAAAGATATATTGTTTTGCCCGATGATAGATGCACGCCGGATGGAAGTTTTTACTGCTATTTATAATGCAAATTTCACGAATATACTTTCTCCCCGGGCGGTAATACTGGCAGAAGAATCATTTAGCGGGTACATGATAAAAAACAAAATTTTATTTTTCGGGAGCGGCAGTAAAAAGTTTATGCCGATAATACCGGGTGAAAATGGTGCGTTTGCAGATATACAACATGACGCCGCACATCTTGGTAGCCTTGCTGATATAGCTTTTCAGAAAAAAAATTTTTCAGATTTATTTTATTGTGAGCCAACTTATTTCAAAGATTTTCACTCTATAGCTGCAAGAGATTACTAAGCTTTTTTCCACATTAAGAAATTTATAGATTTATTTATAATAAAAATATTTATTCTTTTTATATTTGTTTTTTGATTTTTGTTTTTTTTAAACCCCCAATGTCTAAGTATGGTAACAGCAACTCAGAGTATTACTATTTCTAATAAAGAAAATAGTAATACTATTAAATTAGATTTTTTACACTTGAAAAAGGCAGCATTAGTGTTGCGGGCTATGAACCACAAGCTTCGCCAGCAGATGATTAAATTGCTGGATGAAAGCGAAAGAATGACTGTGACCGAGATTTATGTGAAGTTGAGATTAGAACAATCGGTGGCTTCTCAGCACCTTGCGATCCTTCGCCGGGCCGGAATTGTTATAACTCAGCGCGATGGAAAGTTCATCTATTATGCCATTAACTATGAAAGAGTAGCAGAAGTAAACCAGTTTGTAGAAGACCTTGTAGCATAAAGGTTTATAGGTCAATTTTCAAAAAGAAGGATGTTCTAAACAGAGCATCCTTTTTTTTATTTCTTCAAAACCTTAACCCTTCGGCAAAACTTGGGTTTATTATTATTGCGTAAATTTGCACAAATTCCAAGCGTATGTTTATTAAACAACTGTATACTGCCTGCCTGAGTGAAGCGGCTTATTACATAGAAAGCGAAGGGGAAGCGGCAATTATTGATCCATTGCGGGATATAGAAGTATATGTTGAACTGGCAAGGGAACGCAACGCTATCATAAAATATATTTTTGAAACTCATTTTCATGCCGATTTTGTAAGCGGGCATCTCGATCTTGCAAAAGCAACCAATGCACCCATTATTTATGGGCCGCAGACAGAAACTGCCTTCGAGGCAACTGTTGCCGGCGATGAACAAATATTTTCAATTGGCAAATTGCAATTAAAGGTATTGCATACGCCTGGCCACACTATAGAAAGTACTTGTTACCTGTTGAAGAATGAAGACGGTAAAGATTATGCAATTTTTACAGGCGATACTTTGTTTGCAGGCGATGTCGGAAGACCTGATTTAGTTACAGGAGAAACGACTAAAGAAGAAATGGCAGGAATGCTGTATGAAAGTATCCAGGCTAAATTGATACCGCTTGAAGATGATGTGATTGTTTATCCGGCTCATGGCCCGGGAAGCAGTTGCGGCAAAAATATAGGCACGGCAACTCAAAGCACTATAGGAGAACAAAAGCAAACTAATGAAGCTTTACAGCAACCTTCAAAAGAAGCTTTTGTGCAAATGGTTACAGAAGATCTTCCTGCTGCTCCAAATTATTTTCTAATCAATGCAAAAATAAATAAAGAAGGATACGAAAGCATGGATACAGTGTTAGAAAGCGGGCTTACAGCCTTAAGCGTTGAAGAATTTAAACAACAAATGAAGGAAGATCTAATTGTGTTAGATACACGTGCTGCACACACTTTTACACAGGGATTTATACCAGGTTCAATATTTATCGGGTTAGACGGAAAATTCGCAGAATGGGCAGGAAGTATCTTACCTTTTGATAAATCTATATTATTGGTTACTGAGCCAGGAAAAGAAAAAGAAACCGTGATACGCCTGGCGAGAGTAGGTTTTTCAAAAATAGCAGGATACCTGCAGGGAGGTTTTGAAGCATGGCAGCAAGCCGGGGAAAAAACAGACCTGGTAATAGATGTAGAGCCTGATGAACTGGCAATGGATATTTCTTTTGATGAAAGATTGATAGTTGTAGATGTAAGAAAAGAAGTGGAATTTGCAGATGGTCATATAAAAGATGCCGTAAATATTCCGTTGTCGAATATGAGAGACCCTGCAAGCATGGCAAACATAGAAGATACAGACAATCTATACCTTCATTGCGGAAGTGGTTATCGCAGTACAATTGCAGCTTCCCTTCTGAAGAGGCAGGGAATACATAACCTGAGAAATGTATTGGGTGGCTGGGAAAAAATAAAAGATGAACCGGGAATTGAAACAGAAAAAGATGCTTCTGTTTTAAATTAGTAAAAAGCGAGAGAAATTTCAGGTGAGCAGGTTTTATCTTTTTGCAAAATCCGTTTTAAAGATTATTATAGAAAAGCTGTAGCGGGCAATAGTTCCTAACGCGGTTCCATTTCGTTACACTTTTCTCCTCTTTAAATGACAAAAGCATAAAAAACTTTTGTATTTTGATAGATGAGTCTTCTTATGGCCGTACTGGTGTCCATGTTACATGGTTAGATTATAAAATATGGGAGATGGGACCGGTGGCGGAGGAATTATATAATGAGTTATGGTACGACCAATCTATTGTACAAATGGAGAACCTCTTAATCTTGTATTTATGAAATTTCTCTCTTTCTTTTAACTAATCCTTATACCCGAAATACTGTCAAAAGCCAACAAAGGGAATGCAGATTGTGTTATAAGTGACATGCAAACGTAAACACTTTTTCTGCTGCTGATACAATTATTGCTCCTGAAAAACCTGCTAAACTTTGGATGCCTAAGCGGGTCGTCTTTACGCCTGATGCTTTAGATGAACCTTTTGGGCAGAAGATTTATGAACGTGTTAGTCAATATAACTTACCGGTAGAAATTTTGAAAAATAACCGGTTGACAGGCTTGCGTGGTGAGACAGCGCGCGAGACATATAAGCTGGCTAAAAGTACGCTGTCTATAGTAAACGCCTCGCCGTCTGCTTTTAAGCTGCGCCCTATTCCGCCGTCTGCTGATTTTCAGTTTCACCTGGCCGAAGGTTGTCCTGCACATTGCCAATATTGTTATCTTGCCGGAAGCCTGCAAGGTCCGCCCGCAATTCGTGTGTTTGCTAACCTGCCTTTGATTTTGCAAAATACCCTTAATTATAGAATTCCCGGTAAGATCACTTCATTTGAAGCCAGTTGTTATACCGATCCGCTAAGTATAGAACACCTGACCGGCAGTCTTGCTGAAACTATTAAATTTTTTAGCAACTTGCCTGATAATCATTTAAGATTTGTTACAAAATTTGATGCTGTTGATCCTCTGCTGAACCTTGAGCATAATGGCCGCAGCCGCTGGCGAATAAGCTTAAATGCTCATTCAGTCAGTCGCCGGCTTGAAGGAGGTACTGCATCTATAAGTGCGCGCATAAAAGCTTTACGAAAGTTAGCTTTGCCACGAGAGAGCGGGGGTGGTAATTATCGAATTGGCGTTGTACTTGCGCCCATTATGCCCATTCCAAACTGGCAGGAAGAATACAGCTTATTATTAGATGAACTTCAGCAAAACCTTGACTTTTCAACTGATCTTACTTTTGAACTTATCACGCATCGTTTTACGCCTGGCTCCAGGGAAGTGCTCTTAGAATGGTATCCTAATACAAGTCTTGAAATGGAAGAAAGCAGCAGGGTTGTAAAACGCAATAAGTTTGGCGGAACCAAATATGTTTATATTAAGGAGATCATGAATAACATGAAGGAGTTTTTTTACAGGGAGATTAATAAGCGTTTTTTTAAAGCCCCGATTTTGTATTGGACATAACTGTCCGAACCAGGATTGTGGGATTTTCAGGATGAGGGAAAGATATATTTAGTTTAAATATCTTTTTAAGATCATTATCTAAACAGATGTGAGATAATATTTTGCTTTGCTTTTAAAAGAATTTATGTAAAAATATCTCTCACTCTATCCACTGGTAAGTAAATAAGGCAAAATATATTAATGCCTTTTGAACTTTTTCCATGAGATTATTTTCGTTTAATCCCAAAAAGGATATTAAAAAAGCCTCAATGGACTTTTTTAATATCCACGCATAAGTTTATTTTAAGGTGTTCCTTCAGTTACATTATCATTTTTGTCGCTTCCCAGGCTGTAATCGTTATTTTCTTCATCTTCTTCCCCGATTTCTTCCATAGCATCATCTGAGTCTGCGCCTGCTACATCAAGGTCTGCGCCCGAAACACTCGTGGCAAGGCTGCCTTCATTCAGCGGGTCTCCCTGGTCATCAGTTTTATCAAGCCCGGACTGTCGCAATAGCTGGTCATCTGTTACCGGCGTATCTTCATCTGCTCTTCTCAAAAGCGTTCTTTCGGTTGCAGATACATCGGCTTCATTTCCCATTACCAGGTCTGTATCTTCATCCTCTTCATCGTCATCAAAAAGACCAAGCCCTTCCTCATCATCAGAAGAGATGGTAGTGTCCTGCATTTCTCCAATATTAGGAATAACAACGCTTTCCTGCCCGGGAATATCACTTACATCAGGAAGGTCAATAACAAAAGTTTCAGGTTTCATTTTTTCAATATCCCGCGGAGAATCATGTATGTCTTCTCCTTCCAATGCATTTTGGCGGGTTATATTAACCTCGCTGTTTGCCGGCGGGTTTCTTTGCTCGTCAGTATCATTTGTATTATCGTTATTAATCATTCTTATGTTTTTTGTTTGGGAAAGTTTTATGTAATTTAAGCTACTTCAAGGCTTGCCTGTTTCTGTGCTTCAGCAATCAATTCCTGGCCTTCCAAAAAAGCTTCCGCATAGGGTTCGTACAATATTCTTGCCGGAGGCTCATTTTCACGCAGCTCTGCATCCCACAAGCCTGAGTTGTGCCACAGGGTTAAGTTATCCCAATCGGGGCGATCGATAATAGGGTAGATGCATACCCCATAAAAGGGTACTCCCTGTTCTATTAGGGCCGCAGTTTCTTCGGCTATCATATTCATCCATAGCGGCCGGTCTTCTTTGGGATGACTGGTTTCTGTAAGAAGCAGGGGTTTTTGATAACGCTCATACACCTCCATATACAAATCACGGAGAGGAACCCATCGCGGATCAGGAGGGCTGTCTTTCCAGATCAGGGGTTGCCAAACGTCTATTTCCCACTGATTTCTATAATAAAAATTTAAACCTATAAAATCTACATATTCTGGTTTTCCGCCTAACTCGGGGCTCATGTGGCCTGAAAGTATATCTACAGCCTGGAATTGAAAGTTGTGCCATACAAGCGCTTGTTCAAGCCTTTCCGGAGGTGCATCAAGTTCGGCAACCGCATTTATCAAAGGTTCGGTAGTTAGAATTTTTACTGACGGGTCTTCTTCACGCATGGCAGCAACTCCTTCTATATAGGCACGCATCAATGCATATTTAACCTGCCATCCGGCTCCTGCACAGTAAGGAGATGTGCCGCGCACGTCACCGCCTAACCACGATAGAAAACTTACCTCGTTAATGGGGGTAACTATAAGGGTGCCATAGGGATCGAATGAACGGTAAAATTTTACAAAGGCGCGGCAAAGTGCTGCAAAGCGACGGGAAAAAAGAGGATGCAACGGGGTAAGATCGTCAGGAAAGCCAAAGTGACAGATATCCCACAACTGTTGAATTCCATGTGCTTTTCCCCGCTCCAGCATTATTTTTACTGTGCTCCAGTCGTATTGGAAGGGACGCTTTTCTACATGTGTCCATTGTATACCTTCGCGAACGGTTGTGATATTGAAAGACTTTAAGCGTTTGTAGTCATCATCAATAAGCTGAAGATGACCTGTCTCCTTTAGAAGATCAACACGATGACCGAATGCATTAAGCTGGTCAGAACATTCAAAACCAGCCATCCAGAAAGAGCTGAAAGGATTATTCGACATAAAAAATGAAAAGGAACTAAGTCCGGTTTTAATATTATTTAAAATATAGCAATTATTAAAAACGGATAAAATTATGTCTTTATGGTATTAGGATTTATTAAAATTTTTTTTCCGGCCGTCTGGATGATGATGTTATTTCTTTTTTACGCCAAAAGTTATAACATACCTGGCCTGAAAAACTATACTACTTAATCCGCCCTGAGCGTATTCATGATCCCATCGTACACCCAGGTCTAAAAAGCCATTGAAATAACCGGCACCGATAGCTTGAGAAACGCTGGTTTTAGAAACACCATAATGAACCGTAGACTCACCAATTTGTGCTGACGCATAAAAATCCGGACTAAGTTTATAATTTATGCCGGCTCTTAATGGATAAATAGTTGCTCTTTTCAGTTGATCTTTTCCTCCATACGATCTGAATCCTGCATAAGCAATAATTGAAAAACGACGGGCTATAGGAATGTCTAACAAAGCTGAACCGCCTACGCCAATATTGTGCGTATTCTTAAAGTCACCTACCGGAAGACCTATCTCAGGTCCTATTCTCAGGTTCAGATTATTTCTTTCCCACCTGGAATAAACAGTTCTCGTAGTTACTCTGACTATAGTATCCTGGGCATAACCAGTTGTACAAATAATAGAAAATACAATTACGACCGATAAAATTTTTTTCATAAAAAAGTTTTGATTACAGATAATTAATAATTTACATTAACAACAGATGAATTTTTAAACCTACTATAACTTCAATGCTGTTTTTAAATATCAATAGCTTCCCCATAAGCCACCGCAGTTGCTTCTTTCAAACCTTCACTCATGGTGGGATGCGGGTGTATAGCGTTAAGAATTTCGTGTGCTGTTGTTTCCAGTTTTCTCGCTACCGAAACCTCTGCTATCATTTCTGTAACATTATTGCCAATCATGTGAGCGCCAAGAAACTCTCCGTATTTAGCATCAAAAATAACCTTTACAAAACCTTCAGTTGCTCCTGATGCACTTGCTTTGCCGCTGGCCATAAATGGAAATTTTCCTATTTTGAGGTCATAACCTGCATCTCTTGCAGCTTTTTCGGTAAAACCTATGCTGGCAATTTCCGGGGTACAATAGGTACATCCGGGAACGTTGTTATAATCAATCCCTTCCGGAAGATGATTATTTTTCTTTTCGACATAAGCAATGTGCTCAGCAGCATTTATACCTTCTTTACTTGCCACATGTGCAAGCGCCTGTCCGGGTGTACAGTCACCAATAGCATAAAAGCCTGGTACATTGGTCTGGCCATATTTATCCACTGCAATCTTTCCTTTTTCTGTATTAATCCCCAATTCTTCCAAACCGATGTTTTCGATGTTTGCTGAAATACCAACTGCGCTTAAAACAATATCGGCTTCAAGGCTTATTTCGCCATTTGGAGTTTTCACCCTTGCCTTTACCCCGTTACCCGTTGGCTCAACTGCCTCTACAGTAGAGTTGGTAATAAGATCGATACCTTGTTTTTTATATTGCTTCTCCAGTTCTTTCGAAATTTCTTCATCTTCTACAGGTACTATTCTCGGCAAAAATTCTACTATTGTCACTTTCGTGCCCATGCTATTGTAGAAGTAGGCAAATTCAACACCTATTGCTCCGCTGCCGACTACAATCATGCTCTTAGGCTGTGTAGGCATAGACATCGCTTCGCGGTAGCCAATCACACTTTTTCCATCTACCGGCAAGTTAGGCAGTTGCCTTCCCCTGCTTCCTGTAGCTATGATGATATATTTTGCCTCAACAATTTGTTTGCTGTTATCTGCCCCGGTTACTTCTATCTGTCCTTTTGCTTTCAGCTTGCCAAAACCCATAATTACATCTATCTTATTCTTCTTCATAAGGAACTGAACACCTCTGCTCATTTTGTCTGCCACACCGCGGCTGCGTTTTATAACCGCGCCAAAATCCTGTTGTGCGCCGCTGATATTGATGCCATAAGCAGCACCATGCTTTGCATATTCGTACACCTGTGAACTTTTAAGTAAAGCTTTAGTAGGTATGCAACCCCAGTTGAGACAAACACCTCCAAGGCTTTCTTTCTCAATAATGGCAACCTTAAAACCAAGTTGTGAGGCACGGATAGCAGCAGGATAACCTCCCGGCCCGCTTCCTAAAACGATTACATCGTAAGCCATAATTTTATTATATTATTTATTTTTAATGATAAATTCAGTCGCGGTAATCCTGCAATTTGTTTTGGATATGCAAGAGTAATTCTGCAACTTTAAAAAAGATGTGCAAAAATACTGCTTAGTATGCAAATGACAAATTAGTGTGAAGGGTCGTCTGAATCAGACAGAGGCATGAAGACACAGAGAAGCATAGACATTAAACTATTTGCTTAAACCCAGCCGCAAAGACACGAAGGCGCAAAGAAGTTCAAGGAGAAATAAGGTTTAGAGAATTAGTAAACTTGTATAATTATACATCTGTATCCCAATCATACCATAAATCTCGCTATCCCGGATCAGACAAGAATCTTATCAGGGGTAATAGGCAGTTCTCTTATTCGTTTTCCGCAGGCATTAAATACCGTATTCGCAATGGCCGGGGCTACACCTATTATAGCTATTTCACCTAATCCTTTGATTCCTATCGGGTCTACTATATAGTCTGGTTTATTCACAAACCAGACATCAACAGGCGGCACATCGGCATGTACAGGCACATGATAATCTGCAAGGTCTTTTGTTACATACCTTCCAAGAGGGTGATCCATTACCGCGTCTTCGGTAAGCGCCATTCCAATGCCTCCGGTTACGCCGCTAATCATTTGATTGGCTGCTGTTTTCCAGCTAATAATAGTTTCTGCATCGGCGCAGGTAACTACTTTTTTTACCCTGACCTCTCTTGTTTGCGGATGTACATGCACCTCGGCAAAATGAACGGAAAATGAATATTTTGAATAGTTATTTCCTTCTTCCCCGGCTTTGGATGATTCGGTAACTTCTATTTCCTGCAAATTATTTTGCTTAAGAAGATCGCTTGTGGCTATTGAGGAAGTGGAATTATCGGCATACGATAATTTTCCGTCTTTAATAGTAATTTTATCTACACCTGCTGTTCCAAATGAAGTCTCTTTTTTTGCTGCCACGTCTGCAAGCTTTTGCTTCAAAGCTTTGCATGCTGCCTGCACTGCTGAGCCAACAGTATTTACCGTAGAAGAACCTCCCTGGTTTCCAGCCATAGGGTAATCAGAATTGCCAAGGTCAAAGGTTATTTTTTCAGGCGCCATGCCTAATGAGTTAGCTGCCACCTGCACCATTGCTGTGCCTGTGCCCGGGCCAATGTCGGTAACAACACATGCATTTGCAGGTTACCATCAGCGGAAAGTTTGGCTCTCACTGCTGCCGAGCCCCTGTGTGCGCCAAAAGTGCCCACGCCCATTCCGTAGCCGACCAGCCAATCTCCTGCTTTTACAGTTCCAGGTTCCATTTTTCGTTTGTTCCAGCCAATTTTTTCTGCTCCTGTCCGGAAGCATTCTTTCAAAAACTTAGTAGACCGGGCTTGATTCTTTTCAGGATCGGTTTCTGTATAATTTATAAGTCTGAATTCGATAGGGTCTATATGTAAAGCATGTGTAAGTTCGTCCATTGCCGACTCCAGCGCAAAGGCTCCTGTCGCTTCCCCGGGGGTCCGCGCATCCATATTGGTGTGCTTACGTCTAAAGGTAAAATACGATAGCGGGTACTTACATTAGGAGCTGCATACATCATTCTTGTCTGCTGCTGCGTTGATTCTGTAAACTCTTCATAACTTGATGTTTGCCCGATTGATTCGTGTGATATGCCTGCCAGTTTTCCATCCTGCGAAGCGCCTACGCCTATTTTTTGCCAGGTACGCGGCCGATAACCGACCATGGTAAACATCTGTTCACGTGTTATCGCCACCTTTACCGGGCGCTTTACCTGTTTGGCTGCTATTATAGCTGCTGTTTCATGCGGCCAGTTAAATTAGACATTTTACCACAAAAAGACTAACTAATTATTAAACTTTTCAAATAAAAAAAGGGAAATGAAAAAATCATTCCCCTTTAATAGATTACACAAATATTAATCCCCCAATCAATACTTATGAAAGGCTAAAATATTGTTTTTGTATACATTGGAATAGTAAAAAATCGTCATTTTTTAATTTTTTTTATTGTTTTCTGTAGTTTTCATCGGGAAGAGGAGTTTTTTTGTAAAAACTTACCGCAGAGCTTCCTGCAAACTCTTTAAACTCTTTTATAAAATGCAACTGGTCATAATACCCGCACTTGGTGAGAAATATCGTTCCTGTTTTTTGAAATGTTTGGATTCTCATTAATAGCACATAATGAAACCATGTTATACGTGCAAATAATTTTGGTGTAAGCAACCTGCTCTGTAAATTTTATCTCAAGCCTTCGAAGGCTCATATTAGCATCACAAGCAAGCTTTTTAATATTCTGTCCAATGCACTAAATCTGTGCTGGTAGCATGACCTTCATAATTTCGTCCCTATGCCGCGCAGTCAGGATAATATTGAAAAAAATATGGTACGTTCCTTTATAATATAACACGTTTCTTATACTTTTCATGTTGTAGATTCTTTTTGAAAAATAATTGTCTTTTATTCTTAATGGTTTCTATCATTACTATTTTGAAGGAGTATTAATTTCTTTATAAAACCTGAACATCGTACCTTCATTATCTTCATATTGTAATAGTTTTTTTTCTTTGGAATACAAAAACATGGAAGGGTATCTGCGTGGTTGAAACTTAGAAAGAAATACATTGCCCCGATCCTGCAACAGAGTGACGTTTTTTTTGTTATATAATATCTTACCGTACTTATTTATAAAATGAGTAATTGTTTCAGCATTCTCTGACGAAATCAGGTAAACAGAAGCATTTTTTAATTCTTTATAATGATCATTTAAAGATTGAACAGCGTGTTGGCAATGTTCACAGGAAGGATCAAAAAACAGAAAAAAAAACATTTTTCCCTGTTCGAGATTTTTAGTGGTAAATGCTGTTTTATCTAATTTAAAAAAAGTAAAGTCCGGGACTGTTTGTGCAGGGATTTGAGCAGAAGCCTGGTAAGAAAACAATAAAAGCAGAACAAGGATTTTTAGTTTATTTTTTAATAAAATCATATTGTGAGATAGTTTTTAAAAGTTTGCTCAATAAAAAGTCATCAATTACTAAAGACATTTCAGGTCGCTGGTTTTAAAAAAATTAATTGAGCATTATTTCTTGCAATAATTAATATTTTCTTGCCTCCCGCACAATTGATCCATTTTGCATCTCTTACTTCACCATCAACAGAAGGAAGATTTGACTGAAGATTGAACTGTGCGGTTTTATTGTTATAAGAAAAAAGTGTAGGGATCATTGCATCATAACGTCCCTCATAAGGCAGCACACCATAAAAATTTCCGGCTGCGAGGTAAGTACAGTTAGTATTGCAGGGAGAAGCGGCAAATGAAAAAACAGGCGCTAATTGCAGTTCTTGTGGCAAATCGGTTCTTCTAAAATTTCCTTTGCCATCATTTATAAAGCATGAAGAACTAAGGGTTTCAGCTTTCAGCTCTTTATAATCTTTCAGCATATCACCAAACATGTATTGCACCGTTTGGCCTGCCACTTCGCTATAAGTCAGATGCATTTTTTTCAATTGTGGCAACGCCTGCTCTAATTGATCTTTAGCAAGAAAAGGATATTCTTTGCCGTCAATGGTATACGCCATGACCTGCTGAAACGACCCGTTGTGTTGGAAATCCTTTACATATAACTTTAAAGGACCGTTTTTGCCTGTATACAATTTTGAATTGTGTCCCCAGTTGCCTGCCAAAATATCTATGAACCCATCACCGTTAATATCTGCGGTCTGAACAGTTTGCCACAACCCGGTTGATTGTCCTATGGCGGTTGCTTTAAAAATTCCTTTGTGGTTGATAAATATTTTCACAGGCATCCATTCACCTGCTACTACCAGGTCTGTCCATCCGTCGTTATTAATATCAGCAAACGATGATGCAGTGACAATACCAGTTTCCTTTAATGAAATAACAGACTCATCAGCACGTTTAAAATTTCCTTTGCCATCATTTAGTAAGAGATACGAAGGTTGGTCATAACCATATTTGTTTGCAGCAGAAGAACCACCTATAAAAATATCTGCATTGCCATCTTTGTTTACATCAGCAACAGAAACACACGATTTATTAACTAAGATGGAAGGCAAAGTATTTCCCGATTCTTTAAAATGTCCCTTGCCATCGTTTATGTACAAGTGATCGGCTAAGTTGGTGTTGCCATCTTCGTATTCATTGCCTCCGGTTACAACATACAGGTCAGGAAAGCCATCATTATTGGCATCAAAAAAAACAGCATCCACTCCTTCGCTTGCCTTGTTTTTAGTAAAGACTGCAGTATCTGAATTAATGAATTTTCCTTCCTTTGTTTGTATCATCAGGCAGCCCGGCTGGTCCTTTGCCCCGCAAACAAAAAAATCATCTAATCCATCTTTGTTTATGTCAGCCACTGCGAGCTTTGGGCCTCTTGATGATTCCTGATGCGGCAGAAGATACTGGTTATTAAAATCATTGAAATTATCTTCCTGGTGCTTCCATCCTCCATTTACCTGCGTCGTAATATTTTCTAAGTATTCTTTTCTTTTTGGAAAAAATAATTCATAGTTAAAATCTGTTGTTGCATCACTTTGCTTTACCAGTAATTGCTTATTAACGGATACATTTTTCAGCAACTGGTATTTTTGGTTTGGCCATATAATCAATACACTATCCACTGCAGATAAACTATCAAGCCCAAAATGAAGACGGGCCTCAGTTGATGACATAAAACCACGGGTAAGCATTAATTGCTGGTATTGTATTTTGCCTCCTGTAAAAAGATAAGCTTTAGCGCCAATGCCTGACGTGTTCATTGCATCGCCCTTAAAAGCTATAGAAAGAAAATTTTTCTTTGGCGCATTGTTTTTTAAAATGACGGCAGGGGCATTGAGGCAATTAAGTACAATGTCAAGATTTCCATCATTGTTCAAATCAGCATAGGCTGCTCCATTGAAACACCCTTTGAGGTCGCTTGTTCCCCAGCTTTCACTTACATCTTTAAAAGATGCGTTTCCATCACTTTTAAACAAAAAAGGATGCATTTCTCCGTTTGGCATTTTTTTCACCAGGTCTTCATATTGTTCTTTGCTGTTTATGTTTTTGAGGTTGTTTGCATTTGTCATGAACATCACAAAATCAAGATCAAGAGGACGTTTTTCTATGCCATTTGAAATAAACAGATCTTTATTTCCATCGTTATCAAAATCTGCAAAAAGAGGGCTCCAGCTCCAGTCGGTTGCTGCTACGCCGCTCATTAATCCAACATCGCTAAAACTTACCCCATTGCCATTGTTTCTTTGCAAACAGTTCCTCGAGTATTGATTCTGATATCCGTTCCTTGTGATTTTTTGATTATAGACATCAAGGTGCTCACCGTTACCGTAGGTTTTCAAAGTCTTTTCATCTGCAGGCAGCATATCTGCTGTTATTAAATCAAGTTGGCCGTCATTGTTATAATCAGCGGCATCGTTGCCCATGCTATAGCGGCTGTAATGCTTAAAATGTGCACTGCCACTTTCGGTAAAAGTGCCGTTGCCATTATTTAAATAATAATAATCATTTTCATGAAAATCGTTGCCTACATAAATGTCATCCCAGCCATCGTTATTAAAATCGGCCACCGCAATTCCAAGGCCATAACCTAAACTGCTTTGATAAATACCTGCCTGTGCAGATACATCCGTGAATCTTATTTCGCCATTAATTTTATCATTTCGGTAAAGCCTGTCGCCGGCAACAGCGTCAAATTTTCTCCTGTTACTTGTGTCTACTATATTTTGATTAGGATGTTCAGATTGATTGAGAATGTAGCAGTCAAGATCGCCATCGTGGTCATAGTCAAAAAAGACGGCCTGGGTTGAAGTGCCGGAAAAATTCAATCCATACTTCGCAGCGCTTTCAGTAAAAGTACCATTTCCATTATTAATAAATAATTGGTTGTGACCGTTAAAACCGTGAATATTTGCAACCGCACACACATAGATATCTAACAAACCGTCCCCACTTACATCTGCCATAGTGACTCCGGTGCACCAGTCTGCCACTCCGGCTACACCTGCTTTTTCAGTAATATCTTCAAATTCAAAATTGCCTTTATTTAAGTACAATTTGTTATTTCCAAAACTGTTGGCAGTAAAATAAATATCGGGTAAGCCATCGTTGTTGATATCACCTGTAGCAACACCGCCGCCATTGTAGTAATATATGTATTGAAGAATACCGGGGTTTGTTTCATGGATTTTATTGGCAAATTCAATATTAGTTTTTGAGGAATTCACGCTCGTAAACAAACTATTTGACCTGTGGCAGGAAATAAATAGTAAGTATGAACCAAGCAGATAGAAAAGGTAAGGTTTTGCGGCGAGCATGACTACTGTTTAAAAATTAAAAGCTTTCCAAATTCCAGACTTTAAGAACATCTGCTTTTACACTTCCATCTTTTGCAAAAAGAGAAAATTGTGTTGCGTCTTTACCGGGAAATATGTAAGTAGTAATTACTTTTTCACCATCGTTAGCAAATACTTCGAGAGATGATTTATCAAGCAATATTTTCAATTTTATTTTATTATTTATTGGATTAATTGTTGTCTTGTGCATGGGCTCAGTAATACTTCCGTTAACATTGCTGCCTATGTAGACCTCATGATTTTTTGTGTTATAGCCGATTACAGTTTCGTCTGTAACATTTCCGCCTGCATCTTTTTTCTGTGCTACTTTAAACCCAAAATCTGTTGCAGAAGCCAATGTAAATTCTGCCTCAATCCAGTTTGTATTGGCATTAAAAGCAGTTTGCGTGCTCAATGCTATTTCCTGATTTTTTACTTCCAGGTTCTTTTTTATCATTGCTTTCCCTGCAAGCAGTTTCGGAAGAGCATTGGTTATAACTGCAGCCGGCATTTGAAACAGGCGAATTCCCCCAGGTGTTGTTTTTAAAATCATATCCCTTGGAATAGACATTTGGCCACGCCACGGATAAGTTGCTGTTTTTGTCGGAACCAGCCAGCCAATCATTGTATGTTTATTCTCCGGAAGATTGTTCCAGGGGATAGCCGCATAGTAAGTACTGCCATAGTCTACAAACATTTTATTATCGGGACTGTAATTGTTGGTAAATGATTTGCCATCGAAATCCCCGATAAAATACTGCATTCCCGTTTCCGTATTTTGATTTCCAGAGGAGACCATGAGCACCCATTTGGTTTTTGCAGGATTACCATCTACAGGCAAAGGTGTCAAAGAGGGACATTCCCATATTTTTCTTGTATCGCCCTGGTCGCCGCCAAATTCACTTAAGAGAGTCCAATCTTTCAGATTTGCAGAACTGTAAAACTGTACTTTATGTTCATGGGGTAAAGCAACAGTCATCAACCATTTATTCTGGTCTTTTAGCCAGATAACGTTGGGATCACGGAAGTCTCTTTTATTTAAATCAATTACAGGATTTTTTTCATAGTTCGTAAACGTCATTCCGCCATCATTGCTATAGGCAATGAATTGAGACTCCTTTTTCAAATTTGGTTGATCTGCAGTGTAAATGGCAACAATACAACCACCGTTTTTACAGAAGCCGCTTGTATTGTTCTTATCCAAAACCGCACAACCTGAAAATCTCCAGGTAGTATCTTTATCTATGGTTTCGGGCATTGCTATCGGCAAATGATTCCAATGAATTAAATCTTTACTTGTAGCATGTCCCCAACTCATGTGACCCCACTTATTTTCAAAGGGATTCTGCTGGTTATATAAATTATAAACTCCGTTAATATAGATAAGGCCGTTCGGGTCATTTGTCCAGTTTTTAACAGGAGTGAAATGATAAACAGGCCGCCATTGCGGAGTTGGAACAGTGTCTTCCTGAGCAAAAATTACAGAACAGAAAAATGCTGAAAAAACACAGGTCAGTAATTGTTTTCGCACGATTATTTATAATGTTAAAGTTTTTATCAAATATTTTTACCTTTTTAAACGACGATTTCTAATTGCAAAAAATGGAAACCAAATTATTCAAAGATTTACGTTTTGAAAAGATTTGACTTCCATTTTTGCTTTTAGAGAAATGCCTAATGTCATTATCAGTATCCTTTATTTTGCTTATAAAGGCCATTTGTGAAAGTTATCTGTTCCTGAGGAATTGGAAAATACTCGTGCTGATTTTTTGTAAAATGAGCGCTGCTCAGAAAAGGATGCCTTGTTTTTTCTATGGCAAAATAGCTGTTGAGCGTTTCGGCTGCGATGCCCCAACGTACCAGATCAAAAAAGCGAGGGCTTTCCATTGCAAACTCCAGCTTGCGTTCCCACTGGAAGGCTTTGAATGCTGTTGCCTGGTCCCAGGCAGGAATATTAACTCCGGGCTTATAAACGTCTATCCGATAATTAGAAGGATTTGTGCCATCGGCTTTTTTCACCAATCCCGTGCTATTTGCAGCCCTTGTTCTGATTTGATTAATCAAAGGCAAAGCAGCCGCCGGATTACCTGATTGAATCTGAGCTTCAGCATTCATTAAAAGAACATCATCGTACCGAATGATATCCAGGTTTACTGAACTTCCATAAAATGGACCCAACTTTTTAAAGCAGCCGCATGAAGCTAACTGGAGTTCCTTCATAGTGCCAAATCCACCATAAACCCCGGCTAATCTTTCCCAACTGTGATCGTAAGGAATAGCAGCATCGTATTTAAAGGGATGCCCCTGAATTCCAACTGTATGATCAAGCCTTGGATCAACACCATTGGTAAGAAAATCATTAGGATTGACCATTTCCGTACCGGGGTCATTATAGTGATCGAATATCGGCACGCCGTTAGGATCTGTTTTAAAAGAATTTACCAATTGTTGAGACGGTATGTGAAAAGCGCAACAGCCATATTGAGGAGCACCGGCAAAATAATTTAGACTTGTTGCCATACCTAATCTTCCCCCGATAACTGAACCGTCATTTATTGAATATTGGATCGCAAATACTGACTCAGGACTGTTATCATGGCCATCCACAAAATTGAATGCGAAATCAGGATTAAGACTATATCTTCCGGAACTAATAACATCGTTCGTTAAACTGATAACCTGTTGAAGCAGGGGCTGGTTGATGCCAGTTACATTATAACTTTCATCCTGGGTATAAGCCTGGTAAAGTCTTACTTTAGCTAAATATGCTTTTGCAGAAAGTTGATTTGCTCTTCCCGGTTCGCCAGGCTGGGTAGTTGGAAGGTCATTGATGGCTACCTGAAAATCACTGGCAATTTTTTCCCATAAGGAGTCATTAGCCATGGTATTAGACACTTTTAAAATCTGATCATTTGTCAGTGTTTCATCAAACCAGGGAATATTTCTAAATAATTGTTTCAGCAGGAAAAACATATGCCCGCGCAAAAAGTGCATTTCTCCAAGCCGGACTGTTCTTTTTGGAAAATCAGCATCCGTCAGGTTATTTAATGCTCTTAAAGCCGAATTGATTCTTGAAATAGCTCCATAAGCCCTTATCCACGTTCCGGGAAAACCAAAATCACCGGCGCCATTGTTAGAAGAATTAAGCAAATAAAATTGCTCATATTTATCCATTTGTTGCTGGTCGCCTATATCGCCTCCGCCTTTATAAGCATCATCTGAGCGAACGCTTCCGTATTCCCACATACTTGTGATTGGCGCATCCCACCAGTCATTTCCAATGCCGGCGTAAGCCGCTGTTGCTAAGCCGTCGACTGCAGTTGCCGATGAAAGATCACTTGCGGTTAAAGAACCCTGTGGTTTATAATCGAGGTATTTTTTGCAACTGACCGAAAGAAGAACAATCGCGGCAAGTAAAATTTTAAATCTTATATGTTTCATATTCTTGTTTTTAAAAATTAAAAGTTTGCATTCAGCCCAACAGTAAATGAGGTAGGAACAGGCCATAAAGCCAGGGAATTAACCCTTTCAGGATCTTTGGCGGTGAATTCCTTCGATTTGATTGCAAAAAGATTTTGGCCTGAAACGTATATTCTAAGCCCTTCCATCTTAAGGCTACCAGCAATATTTTTGGGTAAATTATATCCCAGTAAAATATTTCGAAGCTTAAAATAAGAAGCGTTCACATAATAAAAATCAGAAATCCTGTCTTCTCCATTATGATTTAAAAGACTTAATGCCGGTATTTTTGAGCTCGTGTTTTGAGGTGTCCAGGCACTTAGCGTACCGGGTCCAAAATTGGTTCTGGCATTTACAAATGAATTTAGAAATTTGGTAGGATCGTAGCCTGTTTTGCCGGCGACACCAGATCCGAAGGCGGATAAATCAAAATTTTTATAACTTAAATCTATCCGAAGTCCAAATTCAACCTTGGGCAAAGTGGTGCCAAGCCACGTTTGATCGTTCGCATCAATTTTCCCATCCCCGTTAACATCTACATACTTCAATCGTCCTGCACCTTTTAGTGCGCCATCTAATACACCGGGTTGTACAGGCGCATCCTGAGCCTCTTTTGAGCTTTGGAAAATGCCATCAGTTTTATATCCAAAAATCGAAAACCGGGAATGACCTACAATTGAATTGTTTGCATCTCCCGGATACGCCGGACGAACATTATCAGGCAAACTGGTAACTACATCTTTCCAATGACTTGCATTGCCGGTGATACTATAGGTAAATGCGGCGGCAGTTCTATGGTTATAAGTTAACACAAATTCCCATCCTTTATTATTCACATTAGCGCCGTTCAAATATTGTTGCTGCCCTTCACCCAAAGCTGCAGCAACCGGAGGTTGAATTAATATATCACTGGTTTTCCTGGTGAAATAATCGAAGGAGCCGCTTATTGTTTCTTTCAAAAATCCAAAGTCAAGACCTATATTGGTTTCTACAGTTGATTCCCATTTCAGATTGGGGTTACCATTTTGAACCTGGACAAACCCGGAGGGAAGGGAACCGGTATTTACGCCAAATAAATCATAGGCGGTACCAGTATTCAGCCATTGAGGAAATGCAGGACTGCTGGTCCCATAATTTGCCTGAAGCAAAGTAAATGCTGATAAATTTCCTATTTCCTGGTTACCCACTTTTCCCACGCCTGCTCTTAATTTCAGGTTGGAAACCGATTTAATATTCTTGAAAAAATCTTCATTGTTAATTCTCCAGCCAATAGTGGCAGCAGGAAAAATACCGTAAGGATTATTGGTACCAAACCGTGAAGAACCATCTCTTCTCACAGTTACAGAAGCGAGATACCTGTCTGCAAATCCATAGAATAGTTTTCCAAATTGAGAAAGTAACCTGAAACCTGTTGCTGTACCATTATCTGTTTGTGCTCCGACACCTGAACTTAATTGAAGGTAACTCTGATCCTGCAGGGCAAAGTTGGTGGTGGCTGCACCAAAGGTTGAAAAATCATTTCTTACTGCTTCCGTTCCGGCAAGTAGATTAAATCTGCTTTTGCCTAATTCGAGGCTATAATTTAAAGTATTGGTCCAGGTAAATGTAAAGTCTTTAGCTTCCTGTAATGCAAGGCTGTTAAAGGATCTTATTGGACCCTCAGTACCAATTAACGCAGCATTTTTTGCAAGTGCATCAGAGTAATCGAAGCCTAAGCTTGTGTGAAGAATCAAGTTTTTAATTACTTCAAGGTCTGCATAGACATTACCATTTGCAATAAATTGATTGCGGGTATTGAACCGGTTTAAATATTGCATATCTACCGGATTGTTCCTGTCTGAATAGCCGGCGCCCCTGGGGCCACCATAAGTGCCATCTGTTTTGTATAGCGGTATTGTCGGGGGAAGATTTAATGAAGCTGTAGGAGTAGGTTCACCACCAACGTCGGTGGTAGAGTTAACCTGTGATGTTCTTGATAACTGCAGATTTTCACCTATCCTCAACCTGTTATTAAATATTGAAGCGTGGCTGTTAATCCGGGCGTTATATCTTTTGTATTTAGTAAAAACGATTAATCCATTGTTATTATAGTATCCCAAATTAATCAAAAAGCCGCTTTTACCCGCACCGGCAGAAATTGAAAGGTCATTGGAAGTAATGGTAGCCGGTTTAAATAAAGCATTCTGCCAGTTTGTGTTTGCTACAGGCTCAAGGCTGTCTGTTCCGGAATAAGGCCCGACAAACGGATCATAATCGGCCTGGTTATTATTGGTTGCTCCGACAAAAGGAGCAATCCTTACCTTATTAAGAACAGGGTTGACATAATCACCATTCCAGTCAAACTGGTATATTTGCTTTACCAGGCCATTAGGGTTAGTACTGTCATTTACTGCCGCACGCCATAGTGCAGTTCCTCTATCATTTGAGTTTAGAACATTTTCCTGCCACGGCTTTTCTGTTTGCCTTGTTATGCTGGTATTAAATTGAATGCGTACTTTATCCCCGTTTGAACTGCCATCTTTTGTTGTAACAATGATTACACCGTTGGAAGCGCGGGAACCGTAAATGGATGCCGCGGAAGCATCCTTCAAAACCTGAATTGAAGCGATTGAACTGGTATTTAAATTGGCGAAATCCTCATACCGTGTAGTAGGAACTCCGTCAATTATGTAAAGAGGATTGGTATTACCCAGGGTATTTACTCCTCTTATTAATATTTGCGGAGCACCGCCATTACCTCCGGTCGGAGAACCATCAGTTGCAATGTAAAGGCCCGGGACCTGACCTTGCAGTGCCAGCATCGGGCTGCTTGTAGGAACATTTTTTACATTACTAAGATTAACTACAGAAACTGCTCCCGTTAAATCAACCTTTCTTTCGCTTTTGTAACCTGTTACAACCACCTGGTTAAGATCAGTAACTCCTTCTACCATCACAATATTAGTGTTTTCAGTAGCCTCTGTAACTTTCAGGCTTTGCGCGTTCATTCCTACATAACTGAAGGTAATTGTCTCACCGGGTGCAGCGGCAATAGAGAAATTACCATTTGCATCAGTAACCACTGTTTTGTTTTTCCCCGTTACCGATACACCTTGCAGATGCTCATTTGTGCTTTTGCTGGTAACCGTACCGGTTACTATTTTTTTCTGGGCAAAAGCACTTATTGTCAGCATCAGCATAATTAGTAAAAATTTAAATTTCTGCATAAAATGAATTTTTTGTTAATGAAAAACTTTTATTTTCTTTTTCGTTTAAGAAATTAAAAAATAGTTACAACTTTTAGGTAAACCGTATTTGCTTAAAGAAGAGGCATACACTATAGTGTTAGTTGAAGCTGTATATTATTAAAAAAGCGAATTACCGTAAAAAGCCCGAATAAGTAGTATTCAGCCTCATGCACTTTGGCTAAATATTGCAAATAGTACCTTTATCTCAAACGCTGTATCTAATGACGATATACATTGGTTTAGCCATAAACTTAGAGGTAGCCTGCTTGTCAACTACTATTGTTGTATCGGGTTTTAAGAATATAGAAAAAATCTATAGTGCATAGGCTTTGATGGTAAAAGCAAATTCTTGTCCTCCTAAAATCTTTTAAAAAGGAAAGTGCCCCTGAAAAAACTTTCTTACTTTTTAGCTCTCTTGTATTATAAAGTCTTTGCGGGTGGTTTTTTCCTGTTATTAAAATTCCTTTAAATGTAGAATGCATAAAGTTTAAAATTTAATTACATAATAGTATCATTTTGTACTCTTTAGAATTTATAATAAAGTTTAATCGTTTAAGCAAAAGCTTAACGCTTATTCACCACATGATTCTCCTTCTACAATTTCCGACTCTAAAAAAACCTGACGATTTACATTTCTGTTATCCATTATATCCATTAATGTTGATACGGCCATTTTTCCCATATTATCCATTGGTTGCTTTGCATGCGTTATTGTACAATTAAACAATTCAAAAGCTTCCGCAGAGTCAAAACTGATAACTCCGATATCTTCAGGAACTTTTAATTTTAAGTGGTTGATATATTTTAGGCCATTAACAGCCAAGGTATCCGTAGCAAAAAAAATGGCGTCGCAGGATAGGGGAGCAGAAGTAAGTTCTTGTATAGAAGTAGATATATCTTCCATCAGGTAATTTTCCCTAATTACCTTCTCCCACCCTGGGTTCGTGGGCAGATTATTGTCTCTTAGAGCAGCAGCATAACCCCGGTTGCGCTCCTGCAAATGAAAAAGAGAAGTTTTATAATTAATAAAACCTATATTTTTAAATCCTTTTTTCGCTAAGTAATCAACACAGTTGTAAGCAGCTTTGTAATTGTCAAGTAAAATATGATTCGTATTTATATCCGGAAAATACCTGTCGACAAGGACAAAGGGAATTTCACTTTTAATCAGGTTTTTTATTTGCTGCTCAGAACCTTCAACTGCAATAAGAATTAATCCATCAACCTGCCTGTCTATAAACACACCGACTAATTCATCAAATTTTATGGAATCTTCATGTGAACTGCCAAATATAACTGTATAATTATTTTTTTTTGCTTCCGCTTCTATTGCATGGGTTATAACTGTTGTGAAGTGATACTTTATGTCAGCTACTACAAGTCCAATAGTATGTGTTTTATTAGTCTTAAGGCTTTTAGCTATATGATTGGGACGATAATTGAGCTCCTCAGCCGCTATTCTAATTCTTTCTGCAATATCTTTTCCTACCCTTTTTTCTTCGGCTTTATTGTTAAGCACATAAGAAACAAGTGCAGTTGATACTCCGAGATGTTTAGCAACATCATTAAGAGAAATCCTTTTTTTCATATTGGCAGGATCAACGTTAGAATAAACTGTTATTAATTAATTAAAAATAATATGTTTTAACGATTAAGCAAAATATTTTTAACTTTTTATAAAAAATATTTACAATTTATCCTCTTTCTTTGAATTCTGCAAACAACAAATTGAAGTTTGCAACCGGCCCGGCTTGTTTTCGTACCATCTTTGTGTTGTTAGGTTTAAAAACACATAAAGATGAATTTGTCAAACAACAAAATTTTAATCACAGTTGGTGCAAGTGGCATTGGCTTAGGACTCACCGAAAGGTTTACGCGGGAAAACAATACTGTAATTATTTGCGGAATGAAAAGTATTTTGATATTCATTTTCTCATGTTTGTCCTATAATTTAAAATTCACCTTCTTGCAAATGGCTGCTAATATGTTATTGAAGTTAATGTAACTATATTTTAAACTTCTTGCAGGAGAAATCAATTTTTAAAATTTTGCTTATTTTCCTATTTCTATAGTGTTGGCTCTTATTCTTTTTTCGAAATGATAAACGAAATACAGTCGAAGAAGTTGTAAAGCAATAGGCTAAACTTTTTTGTTTCTATGGGTTTATCAAATCTTTCTTCAATTACAATTCGTATATCTAATGGTTTTTCATAGAATATTGGATTAAAACGGGGCAGGATTTTTATCCTTTGCCCCTTTTTTTTAAAAAAAATCTTTTTGATTAGCGCTCCTTCTTTCCTTATCCCGAACCGCATTTTGTTCAATTTTTTTTAATACCTCTGCAACTTTATATTCTAAATCACCCTCTATATAAACGGTTTTTCATAGAATATTGGATAAAAAACGGGGCTGGATTTCTATCCTGGCCCTTTTTTGTTTTCTCTTGAAATCGACACTTTTTTGCTTTTAATTACTGCATTAGCTGATTTTCATTCCTAAGTTTACTGAACATAAATCAATTATAAGTTCAGGAAAAAAAATATAAAAAAATTTTATTTCCATTGCAACTTTCAATCTGTTGGTAAGTCTATATAAGTGGTTTTTCATAGAATATTGGATTAAAACTGGGCTGGATTTTTATCCTGGCCCTTTTTTTTGCCCTTTTCCCGGTAATGGATATTTTCACCTTCCTTTAGAATAAGAATGATCCTTGTACTCCCATTCCCATTTCGCCTGATTTGTTTCCCCTTTTCCAATAATGATTATTTTTCAAAAACCCTTGCAACTTTACATTCATCATTTGCTTCTATATAAATGGTTTTTCATAGAATATTGGATTAAAACGGGGCTGGATTTCTATCCTGGCCCTTTTTTTTGCCCTTTTGTGAGTAGTGTATAGTGTCAACTTCCTTTTAAAATAAGGACATTTTGTCCTTATATTTTCATTTACTCTGATCTCATTTCCCCTTTTTTAGTAGATTATTTTTCAAAAAGATTTGCAACTTTATATTCATTATTTGCTTCTATATAAATGGTTTTTCATAGAATATTGGATAAAAACAGGGCTGGATTTCTATCCTGGCCCTTTTTTTTTGCCCTTTTGTGAGTAATGTATATTGTCCACTTCCTTATAGAATAAGAAAAGCTTGTATTAATATTTTCATTTCCCTTGATTTATTTCTCCTTTTCTCAAAACAATTATCTTTCAAAAAGATTTGCAACTTTATATTCATTATTTGCTTCTATATAAATGGTTTTTCATAGAATATTGGATAAAAACAGGGCTGGATTTCTATCCTGGCCCTTTTTTATTTTGCCTGAACAGTCAGCAGTATTTTTTTGAATAAATATTGTATTACTTCGTCACTCCCTTAGATCGTAGAAATAAAAAAACCCGCAGTGAAGCGGGTTTTTCCATGTCAATTTTTACAAAAATCAGTACTTGTACAGCAGTTCGTAATATTCATTTGCCATACGGTTACTGTCAAATTTAAAGCGAACATCTCTCATACCATTTTTAGTTATTTGTCGCCAGGTATCATGTTTGTCATAATATATAGGCAAAATCTGGTTTTCGAGAATTTCATACAATTGATTTAAATCGTATTCATCCTGCTCCATTACATGCAGGTTTTCATAATCTGCCTGGGGAACAACAAAGCCGTTGTTGCCATGATTTATAAATTCAGGAATCCAGCCGTCATCTGTGCTAAGGTTAACGGCGCCGTTCATGCATGCCGTCATGCCGCTTGTTCCTGATGCCTCTCTTGGCACTCTGGGATTGTTTAGCCATACGTCTGCTGCCTGTTTAAGACGTTTGCTCAATGCAAGTTCGTACCCGATCAGTACGGCTACATTTTTATATCCTTTACTCAAATGAACCAGGTTATTAAAATCCGATATTGCAGGATAATCAAGCGGGTAAGGTTTACCAGCCCAAATGATCTGAACAGGATATTTTGTATTGCCTGTTAATTTTTTAAACCTTTCAATATCTCTTGTTATAAGCTCAGCCCTTTTATACCCGGCAAAGCGTCGGGCCCACACAATGGTAAGAACATTGGGATCGAAAAGTTTGCCTGTCTGGTCAGCAACAATTTCGAAAGCTCTTTTCTTCAAATGTTTTTTCCGGTCGTCAAAAAGTACATCATTGCCCTGTTCCATGTAGTTGTACAACTGCTTATCAGCCCAATATTTCCAGTTTTGCGCATTGGTAATAGATATGATAGGACATATATTTTCATAATGGCTCCACATAGCACGGCTAACATGACCATGCAGCTCGGATACGCCGTTGGCAATTTTTGCAAATCGTAACGCGGCAAGTGAATGATTAAAGGCATTATCTGTAATGCCTGTTACTTTTCTTACTTCATCGAGGCTTAAGCCGCAGAAGTAACTCATACTATGGCAAAGATAAATATCATGCTTCTCATTACCGGCTTCTTCAGGAGTGTGTGTAGTAAATACCAGGTGCTCTTTGAGCTGTTCAATGCTTTTAAACTTATTGAGGAGGTAAAAAGCAGCAGATACACCATGAGCTTCGTTCAAATGATATTTATCGGGGCTGAAATTAAGTTCATCTACCAGTTTTGCACCACCAACTCCCAGCAAAATAAATTGTGCAAGTTTTGTTGATACATTTCCATCGTATAGCCTGTGACAAATAGTTTGGGATATATAATCGTTTTCAGGAAGGTCAGTAGATAAAAGGAACAGCGGAGCGCTGTTGAAGACAGTAGGCGGAAGATAATAAGCCTTAACCCACACCGGCGAGTCGTGTATTAAAATCTGGTATTTTATACCGGTGTCTTCAAGGTAGCTATGAATCTTTTCCGCCCACGTCACCTGCAGGGTTTGATCCTGGTTGCGTGCCTGGTCGTAATAGCCATATTTCCATAAGATACCAATGCCAATGAGGTTTTGACGTAATTCGTACGCGCTGCGCAAATGTGAGCCTGCTAAAAAGCCAAGACCACCGCTATATATTTTTAGCGGTTGATGAATGGCAAATTCCATTGAGAAGTAAGCCACACGTTTGGTATAGCGTTCGTCAATCTGGTAAGGAACAGAATAGTTTCTAAAGTTCATAATGATATTTTTCTTTCAAAAGATTGCAATATTAACGGAAAATCTTTAAGATTATTTTTAGCAATTCTTTTCGAATAGCCATATCAATAAAATAAATGGTAAGACAGCGTTGGGAAACAAAGGAAAAAGTATTGCAGAGAACATACTGAATTATACATAGCCTCTTTGCCTGTTGTTGCTTCATACAGACTTAAATGTAGTTAAAAAGGTTGCCTGAATTATTTCTTTTTTTGCGACGCTTTCTGTTCTTTCTTTTTGGTATAAGTATCGTTAAAAAAACATTTTATCCCACGGTAGTTGCCGCAACTGCCTGTTTCTTTTACCTGTACTTCATTGCCTTTAAAGCTAAGATTAAGTACACATGGATCTCCATTGCCGGTATATACTCCTGCTTTATCGGAAACCATTTTCAGACCGCCTTTCAATTCTCCGGTGCATGGCTCATCTTCTTTGTCACTTTCAAAATGTACAAAGAACAGATACTGGCCAGGTGTTTTGCCGTCTCTTATATATAAGACATTTTTTTTGCCTTTAGTGTAGTCTCCGCTGTATTTGTATTTTTTCGGAAATGTATCGAATGGATTTAAGATGCCTGATTCTGCCCGTCGGTCTTCATTTGTTTCAGTAAGAACTGTGGTAAAAATGCCGGCATTATTGTAAGCGTAAATGCTGCGTTTATAAAACATATCATTCTTAACTTTCCATTCTTTACTTATTACAATTGATAGTTTTTTGTCTATCGATGCTGTGTTAACAATATCATCTTCGTCACTTACTATCAAAGGCATGCCTGTTGAAAACTTTTTCTTATCGTATACCGATAAATATACTGCGGAGCGGTTTTTATCTTTTGCATATGTCACAAAATAGTTTTCTTTTCCTTTTTGCTCAATCTTGCCTATGGGGTAAATAAAAAGTTTACGGTTTTTACCAAACGGATTATTAAAAATGGTATCCGGAACAAACTGCGTAAAAAGGGAATAACTTATGGTATCTGTCTTTGGCAATTCTGCCATATCAGTATCTGTAACAGAAAAAGGAAGCCTGAGGTTATTATAAGCTTTAAAAAAATCACTTTGATCCGCATTTTTTGTACCCTTATCAGTGTCACTGCTCTTACTATCAACGCTGCTCTTATTATTGCTTTTGCATGCGTACATCGATAATAATACAATTACTGCCAGCAGGTATTTCCTCATCTATTTTTGTGTTTAAAAAAATAAAATTAATCATAAATCAGATGCATGTGCAAACGAATTGTTTGAATAAGGAATTATTAATTTAAAAAATATTTTAGCTTTGCCTAAAAATTTTTTTAATCAGAAATGAATTTTTCGCCCAGCGAGGAGAATTACATTAAGGCTATTTACCATCTTCAGCACTCCGATAGTTTAGTTACTACCAACGAACTGGCAGCTCAGCTAAATACAAAAGCTGCATCAGTGACAGATATGCTGAAAAAGCTGAAAACAAAAAAAATGCTTCATTACGAGCCTTACCAGGGTTTTATCTTAAGTAATGAGGGAAGAAAAATTGCACTCGGTATTATACGTAAGCACAGGCTGTGGGAATATTTCCTTGTAAATAAACTCGACTTCGGCTGGGATGAGGTACACCTTATAGCAGAAGAACTGGAACATATACGCAGCCCTTTGCTAATAGAAAAATTAGACGCATTTTTAAGCTATCCCAGGTTCGATCCGCATGGCGATCCTATACCGGATATAAATGGTAAAATGGAAGCGACAAAGCAAATAAATCTTACTGATCTCGAACTAAACCGCAAGGCTGAAGTAAGCGCTGTAGGCAGCCAGTCGACAGAATTACTTGAATTGCTACGACATAAAAATATAGGCATCGGAACTGTGCTTGAGGTAATCAGAAAATTTACTTTCGATAATTCTGTTGAAATAATAATAAAAAAAAATCCTCCTTTTTCTATCAGTCAGCAACTGGCACAAACTTTATTCGTAAAACCCGTATATGTATCAACATAATATAATACCTTTTTTCAACAATAAGTATACTAAAAAATAATAAAGACTAAATTCATGTTTGCAACAGACATTGAAAATAGTGATCCAAGAATATCTTTGGTAGGATCAAGAAACACATTATTTTTTTTGTATGTGAAGCTCCGATGCAAATAGTGCAAGCGGTACAAACCATTACCATCGAAAAAATGATTCTGGACATTTTTGTGATTAAACCCTCTTCTTAGCCCAGCAACGGCTATCCTATTACTCTCATTTGACATTACCAATTAACAAGGTCTTCAAAATAACTTAAAGGGGTAATTATATTTTCAATTTAACGTACCTTAGAATAACATATTCTTCATATTATTTATACAGAAATATTTAAATTTTTAATTCTAAATATAGGTTTTCTAACATTGTTAAATAAAAAACACGGCTTTTTTTATATTATTTCTATTTTTTAATGGTTATGATTTTATTTTCATACTTTTATTTAAGTATGAAGGAATATTCACTTTTGAAATTTTATCAGGACCAGCCTGATATTTGGGACGAAATGTTTACTGCGCAAGGTGTAAGAACCTCATACAGGAATTTTGTTTCAGCTATAGAAGATCTTTCAGTAAATGAAATGAATCATAAGGACGATATGGCAAAAAAGCTCTCATGACTCAGGGAATTACTTTTACGGTTTATAACAGTGGAGAGGGTATTGAAAAGATTTTTCCTTTTGATATTATTCCCCGCATTATTACTAATGCAGAATGGAAACACATAGAAGCAGGCATTAAACAAAGACTTAAGGCTTTAAATATTTTTCTAAAAGATATCTATCATCTTCAATTTATTATTAAAGACGGAATTATTCCCGCTGCTCTTATTTATTCATGCCCTAACTTTTTAAGGGAGATGATGAACGTAGATGTTCCTTTCGATATTTATACACATATTGCAGGGATAGATTTAATCAGAGATAAAGATGGATCATTTTATGTGCTTGAAGATAATCTTCGCACCCCTTCCTGCGTATCTTACATGTTAGAGAACCGCACTATGACATATCGCATATTTCCTGACCTTCTTCCTAAAAATAATGTACAATCAGTAAAGAATTATCCTGATATTTTATATAAAAATTTGCTCTCTATTGGCACCCGTCATACCAATAATCCTACTGTTGTTTTATTAACGCCCGGCATTTATAATTCTGCTTACTTTGAGCATACAACACTTGCGCGGTTAATGGGTATTGAATTGGTCGAAGGCAGGGACCTTGTTGTAGATAATCATCATGTTTATATGAAAACTACTAAAGGGCTAAAACAAGTTGACGTAATCTATAGAAGAGTTGATGATGAATTTTTAGATCCATTAGTTTTTAGACCTGATAGTGCCTTAGGTGTTCCCGGAATTTATTATGCGTATAAAAAAGGTAACGTCGCAATAGTAAGCGCAATGGGTAACGGAGTTGCAGATGGTAACAGATGGGCATGTAAAAATGGCTTTTGGAAGAAGCTTTTCTGACTGCACTCCTGTAAAAGGCACTTTTAAAGGATCAGGTGAACACACCTTAGAAGTAAAGGTTCAGGTAGAAAATGGAAAGCCAAAACCTGCAACTGCAAATATTGGAGCTTTGAGCTTTACTTATACTGTTAAAAATACAGAAGAACCAAAAAATTCTTATCGTAATTATCGTGAAATGCAACAGCAGCAACAGCAGTAATTATATTTAAAAAGTTTTTAGTTAATTTAATCAGATCAATTTCATGCACTTAATGCCGAGAGAAACAGAGAAGCTTTTACTATATCTGGCCGGCGAATTGGCCGAAAAACGAAAAGCCCGTGGGCTAAAACTAAACTATCCGGAAGCAATTGCATTAATAAGCAGTCGTTTGCAAGAAGCTGCACGTGATGGCAAAGCAGTGGCAGAACTGATGCAATTTGGAGCAACTATTTTGTCACGTGAAGATGTTATGGAAGGTATACCTGAAATGATCAGGGAAGTACAAATTGAGGCAACTTTTCCTGATGGAACAAAGCTGGTTACGGTACATGATCCTATAAGATAAGTGAGGATGTTTAAAAAAGGAGATAGAAGGCAGGAGCTAGTGTCATGTCACACATTAATTGACGGATAAAGTCTTAAAAGTTTCACCCTTGCATCCTCGCATGTAAATTGCCATTTTATTTTAGCTTCCTTATTGTTGCGATGTGTTTGCCAAGCGAGCACT
>JAABUT010000398.1_pt1 | contig 73106 bp, 51 predicted proteins | sample 5559281 | NCBI WGS metagenome assembly JAABUT01 (sample SAMN10711880, study PRJNA513359) | rock metagenome | isolation source: Antarctica rocks | place: Antarctica: Victoria Land, Ricker Hills nord | collected 2016-01-04 | reverse complement strand
ATAGGAAAGGAAGCAATTCTGACAGCATTGAAAATTAAAAACCTGGTTATTATACCTCAATTAAATTATCCGGCAGCATAAGTCTTGCCATTTTTGGCTACGATTTAAGTTGTTAGATACTAAAAACAAAACACACTTACCATTCGGTTTTAGAATTTTATTCCATTGTTTCAAGCAATTTGTAATTATATAAATAAAATCTATCTCTTTTGGTGATATTGTTGCATCTAATGCTTTAAAGTCCCCAATACCCAATACCTAAAAACCAAAGCCTTAATCTATTATCTATAGCGTAATCTAATTGTCTCATGTAAGGAGGACTAGTAATTATAGCATCAACTAACTCACTAGGTAATAACAATGAGGCGTCTTGATTGTAGCAGATTCTATTTAATTTAGTATTAAAAATAGGTTGACGTTTAAGAGCCCGTTTTACTTTACTTAATAGCCTTTCCTTTACGCATCTATATTGATATAAGGTTGGAAATTCATCAGGAGGAAATTTCTTAGCTCTTAAATAGGGAACTGTATGGCTAGAAGGAAAAGATAAAAAACCTGGTCTTTGATGATGTAAAATTCCAAGTAGACACGAAAGTAAAAACCAAGAATTTCTATCTTGTAAAATATCCATCCAAATTATTATCTCCTTCAACGTTTGAGGATGAAAGAAATTAGCAACCCATATTGGCACATCTTTTAAATCAACCTTATTTGATTTTTTTTGAACTATTTTATCAAATTCTTCTATTTGTTGAATTGCATCTATTGCTAAGGGTGGAGGAAATAATTTTGCATTAGTTAGCACAAAAGCATACTTATTCAAGTCATTTGCTATAGCATGCCTTCCTAAAGCCCATGCTTCTAGCGGAATTGTACCAGCGCCACAAAAGGGATCAAAAACAATATCTCCTTCTTCAGTAAAATTCTCAATAAGAAATTTTGCTATGGAAGACTTTACTTTTCCAATATATGGCGCAAGTTGATGCAAAGTCCACTCAGACCCAACAGTACTTTCTGTACAATTATTATTAAATAAATTAGTTAAAAAAAGTGGATTTAAATGCACGTATTAAATTTTAAAAAAATGGTTTTAACAAAAGTAGTTTATTACAACAGTATTAAAGCATACACATTTTTACAAACTGCATTATTAAACATTAACCTACCTCCCCATTGATTTAATCCTGACAGCTTTAAATTCTGAAGCATTTTTCCAGCCGGGGAAAGTGGATTCGTTACTTAGTTTCCAGCCGATTGCATACATGATATCGGCAGATTGCACCATACCGCTGTAATCTGAGATGGCAGAAAAATTATCGGAGGGCTGGTGATAGCGGTTATCGTTATAATCCTTTTCCTGTGCACGTCCCCACTCTTCGCCGTGTGCTATGCTTTCAACTCCTGCGTTTAAGTCAAGTGCGGGTACGCCAACTTTTGCAAAATTAAAATGGTCAGAACGGTAGTAGCTGCCGGCGCCAGGCTTGGGATCACCAACTGTATGCTTGCCCGTTTGCCTGGCAATGTCTTCCACATAATCTTCCAGTTCGTTTTGGCCTTTGCCGGTTATGGCAATATCCTTCGTCTCGCCATAAGGGTGCAAAGCATCCATGTTGAGGTCAGCAACGGTTTTGTTAAGCTGAAATATGGGATGGGTTGCATAATATTCTGAACCTAACAATCCCTGTTCTTCGCCTGTTACTGCCAAAAACATAACAGACCTCCCTGGTTTGACCTTTGCTTTGGTAAATGCTTTTGCTATGCTTAGCAGGGTTGCCGTACCGGTACCATTGTCAACAGCGCCATTGTAAATGCTGTCTCCGCTTGCATCAGGTTTGCCTATACCAAAATGATCCCAGTGAGCGGAGTAAATAATACATTCATCCGGTCTTTTATCACCTTTTAACATGGCTACCACGTTTCGCGAGGTGGAATATTTTAATTGATTATTTATGGATAAAGAAACGCTGCTATTCAGCGGAATTGCCTTAAAATCTTTTTTACGCGCAATTGCTCTGATATCACCGCTGATGCCTGCGCTGCTAAGTAACTTTGCAGCTACATCTTCACCGATCCAGCCTTCCACCTTGCAGCGCGACATGTGCTTATCGTTTTGCTGCAGGTACAGCTTTGCTCCCGAAAAGCTGTTGTTCACCACATGCCACGGATAGCTTGCGGCCTCTGTCTGGTGCACAATCAGCACGCCTGCTGCACCTTGTCGTGCGGCTTCCTCATATTTGTACGTCCACCTGCCATAGTACGTCATGGTATCTCCATGAAACAAAGCAGGATCACCGGACTGAAAACCAGGGTCGTTAACAAGCACTATTACGGTTTTACCTTTTACATCAAGTCCTGCATAATCGTTCCAATTGTACGCTGGCGCCACTACTCCGTAACCTGCGAATACCAACGGCGAATTTGTAAGCTCAACAGTACGCTGCTCGCGGCGGGTACCAGCTACAAAATCGGTATATGGTTTTAGTGAAAAATTAGTTTTGCCTGTGAGTTGCATATCACCTGCCGGCCTGCTGGTTATTTCCACCATAGGCACTTCCTGATAATAGCTTCCGTTATTGCCAGGTTCGAGGCCAAGCTTTTTAAACTCTGATGACAAATAGTTTACTGTTTTTTCTTCACCGATGGTAAAAGGTTTGCGTCCCTGCAAAGAGTCGCTGGCAAGTACCAAAAGGTAATTTTTAATGTCCTCACCGGAAACAATGCTTTTGTCTTCCTTTTGATGGTTAAAGGCTGCAAGCACAGATAAGGCAGGTAAAGCCAGCAGGTATAAGTATTTAATCTTCATTAATATCCGGTTTTTTCAAATGTAATTATTGTTAGTGTAACCATTTGTAAAAATTATGACCGCGTAATTACTTTTACTCACTATTCTTTTTAAAACATTTATTCATTTATTTTTCAAATAACTGCACATCTTCCCTTATTTTTTGCCTGGCACTTTAGGGTATGGCTGATTTTGCAGGTTCGGGTATTTCCACCCGGTAAGCAGTCACTTTTTATGTCTATCCTGATATTTTAAAAATGTTTAACCTTGAGTAATAAAAGCCTTTGAAAGATGTTTTTGAAGTAATCATTCAGTTTTGGCAAACAAGCTATATGTACATTATGAAAAAAATTATACTTCTTCTGAAAGGTTTTTTTACAGTAAAAGTAAGCTGGCCCGAAGGAGGATGTGTTGCTGAGTTAAACGTTACTTCCTGCTTCTCACTTCCCAATTCCTGCTTCCCATTCCTGCTGTATACTTCCTGCTTTCCTGCTTCTTACTTCTATCTCCTGCCTCCTTCTATTTCATTACCTTTGAAAAAAAATAAAAAACCAGGTTATGTGGTTAAATAATATTCTTGAAACGATAGGAAATACTCCACTTATCAGACTAAATAAAATTACAAAAGATCTTCCCTGCACTGTTCTTGCAAAAGTTGAATATTTTAATCCTGGAAATTCGATCAAAGACAGAATGGCTGTAAAAATGCTGGAAGACGCAGAAAAAGAAGGAAAGATTAAACCTGGCGGAACTATTATTGAAGGCACAAGCGGCAACACGGGAATGGGTCTTGCCCTTGCCGCAATCGTAAAAGGATACAAGTGCCTGTTTACCACAACAGACAAGCAATCTAAAGAAAAAGTTGACATTTTAAAAGCTGTCGGCGCAGAGGTAATTGTTTGTCCGACAAATGTTGATCCTTCAGATCCTGAAAGTTATTATTCGGTTGCGAGAAGACCGCCAAAGGAAGTTTCTTGCCTTTGGCAGGTGTTATCACCTGCAACATGTAAAACCTAGGGGCTTGCAAATTGTTTACCTGGACAATGGCAGTAAATGTGTAAATTATCAGAACGGGTATGGTAAAAAATTGAGTTAGCAGAAGAATTGTTTTTGCACATCGGCAAAACCAACTGAGCTTCTGATTTTTTTTTAATATAATACAAGAAGCCTAACTTTACCATTATAACTACCATTATAACTACTAATATGCCGCAAACATATCATATACGCGCCAAAAAAGATTATGCTGTCTCTTTGATAGAACTGCTAAAAAAAGACGGAGCGATTGAAGATTTAGAACTACAGCAATTTGAACTATCTGAAAGTCAAAAAGCAGCTATTGACAATGAACTTGATTTAATAGCAAATAATCCTGACTATCTTCAAAATTGGGAAGTAGTGAAGCAACGCTTTAAAAAGTCTTAATGGCATGTACAGTTTACATGACACCATCTGCCATTAATGATATTGAAGAAGCATTGAAGTATTATAATACTAAAGTAACTGATTTGGGTTTTAAGTTTGCTGATGAGGTAGATGATAACCTGGAAAGTATTGCTCAAAACCCTTACGCCTTTGCTGAACGGTACAAAAATGTAAGAGGTAAATTGGTTAAAAGATTTCCCTATCTCATCCTTTATAAAATAAATGATACCACTACAGTCATTGAAGTAATTCGAGTTTTTAATACATATCAAAATCCTTATTGAGGCTAAAACCCCGGCTATAATGATAAAGAGAAAGGCCCATGCTGGCTTAAGTGTTCCACCCCGTTTTGAGTGTTCCAGCGGGGCCACTTAAAATCTAAATATGATAGCAGGACTGTGCGCGGTAAAAATAGAAGTATTCCCTCTGCTGGTTTAAGTGTTCGGCAAGGCACTTAAATCCAAAAAAGGCAGCAGGACTGTTTCCGGTAAAATTTAGGTTGATAGAAACTGGTTTTGCAGGAAATGGTAGATTACTTGCAGACTGTTCTGCATAAATCAGCCGATCAAAGGCACCCACATTCGCTGACATAAAACCTGGTGCTATTCATAGTCTTCCCAATTTTCAACAACCGCCCATTTACACTTTAGTTACGCTCTACCTATAATTACCGGATTAAAGTTTAAGAAAAAATGTTGCTGACACAATTTGGAAAAGAATATGTTGCCTATAAAAAATCATCATGGAAACTTATTCCTTATGTTTATTAAGAAAAGGTGTACGGCACACGCCATATCAAAAACGAAACAAATTGTTCATATTGCTCTGATTGTTGAAGGAAGACAAAAAATTTAATAAGCGTGCAGCTTCTATGTATTTACTAATCTCCATTTTATTCAGATATCTCTTTTTGATTACTCCCCTGATCAGCGTTGAATTATACATTTTCAAGGCTATCGCTGGCAGTGGTTGTACCTTCTTTGGTGGTATTGTTTTCGCCGGCATATCCAAACAGGCTTCGGTCTTTGATCATGACAGCCACTTCGGCGGGAACGAATTCTTCCCAACCATCTGCGCCTTGTTTTATAAGTTGTAACACTTTATCTGTTTGTACGCTCAGATTATTCTTGTTGTAGTCGGGGATGTCTTCTATTTTGTTGTTGGCGATGAGATAACGATAGAGATCTATGAGGTGAGGCGGGAGAATGAACCGGTGACAATTCCAGATCACGCCATCGCGCAAAGTAGGATAAATAAAGAGCTTTACCTTGCGGCTGAATAAAGCAGCAAAGGATTCTAAAATGCCACCAGGCAGGTCTTTATAATGATCTTCGGAAAAAATATACTCTAAATTGGGATAACCGAGCACTACACCTATCTTCAATTTAGTAATGGTGGACAGGTAAGCCACCAGTTTATAATACTCCTGAAAGTTAGAGATCATTACCCTTTGCCCCAGCGAACATAGGATATCCACCCGGTCGAGAAAGTCTTTCTCATCGATTTCGGCAGTCAGATCCGCATTCCTTTCTTTCAAAGATTGCAGGGTAAGTTCTGTCAGAACGATTACATTTGTTTTGTCTACATCCGCCTCTTCCAGGAATTGTTTCACGCCCGTGTTGAGCATATCCATATGTACGTTGATGACGGGACGGAAACGTCCGCGTACTACAACGATGTGCTTTTTATACAAGACTTCGGAAGGCTGCATATTTTTACCGTCAGGGCCAAAAACGGCTGCATCTGAAAAACCATATTTTACCAGGTGCAGGCTCATAAGCCGGTTATCTACTTTGCTGAAATCGGGACCTTCAAAACGTATCATGTCTATCTGGAGGCGGTCTTTCGATAGGTCTTCCATCAGCGACAGCAAAAACATAAATGAATTTGCGCTATGATAAAAACAGGCATAGATCAGGTTTACCCCTAAAATCCCCACCGCTTGTTGCTGCAGGTTATTATCGTTGTCTAATAACTTTACGTGAAGCACCACATCATTATACTCTCCCCCGGGCTTTAGCTGAAAACGTACGCCCATCCAGCCGTGTCCTGCATTTGTCTTGTAATAATTTAATGCTGAAACGGTATCTGAAAAAGCAAAGAAAGTGGTTGTTGCACTGCGTTGTGCGGCTAAGCGTTCAATCAGCAGTCCGTACTCCCGGTCGAGCATCGCGATCAGCCTGTTCTCGCTGACGTAACGTCGTTTTTTCTCTGCACCATAGATAGCATCAGAAAAGAGCATATCATAAGCCGACATGGTTTTGGCAATCGTACCAGAGGAAGCGCCGGCTTTAAAAAAATTAGCAGCTACATCTTGCCCGGCCCCGATTTCAGCAAAGGTGCCGTAAATTTCAGGGTTAAGATTAATAGCAAGGGCTTTCTGTTTAGTTCCGATGTTACTGTTCTGAGTGGCTTTCATGCATGTGGTCATTTATAGGTTACTGTCGCTATGCTTATAACCGCGAAAGATGTCGTGAAAGTACAATTTTTTATGTAAGTGTTTATGGATGACCAGACTAAAACATTATTTTAAAAACTCCTGCTAACAACTATTTCAAATTATTGTACTAAATGTTCCTTTGCTAAATAACCCTAAGTTCATTAGTCAATTTTTTTTTCATTATCATTTGTAAAAGATATTTTGCGCGGGCAAAAATCTTCTGTAATGCTGCTTTACAGATATCTGCAACAAAGAATGTAACAACGATGAGATTAAACAATGGGAAGACAAAAACTTAGCTCAACTTAGTTATGCTATTTTAAGTGATCGTTAAAAGAATATTGTACTTATTGATCCTTCATGTAATTCTCAACAATACCTTGATTAGGCAAAGAAAATAATGCAGAAATCACAGGCATCATAGAAACTCTTCCTCATGTGGAGAGAAGGAACAGGAAGGAATGTTTATTGTGTCTGAAAATGAAAAATCAATAATATGCAAAATAATAAAAAGCCGATAGTTATACTATTTGATGTGAACGAAACGCTGCTGGATATGAGCCCGCTTAAAAAGAAAATAAACAGTTTGCTCGATAGCAGGCGGGGGTTTCGCATCTGGTTTGGGTTATTGCTGCAATATTCATTGGTAGACAACTGCACTAAACAGTACCATGACTTCAGCACTATAGCAGACGCGACAATAGACATGGCTGCAAAGGCATTGCAGACCCATATTGAAGAGAAAGAGAAAAAAGAAGCTTTAGCATTGATGAAACAACTGTCTGCTCACCCTGATGTAAAAAAAGGATTAAAAATCTTTAAAGAAGCAGGGTATCGTTTAGCAACACTTACCAACTCACCTATGTCAACCCTTAGCGCTCAATTAAAATTTGCCGGTTTAACCCATTTTTTTGAAGCCGCACTTAGCATAGATGCTGTTGGAAAATATAAGCCTGACCCGGAAACTTATCAATATGCTGCCGGGGCGTTAGGCGTTGACCTTAGTGATATAGTAATGGTTGCGGCACACGGATGGGATATAACAGGTGCAATACAAGCGGGAATGAAGTCGGCTTTTGTGGAGCGAAAAGGACAATCTTTGTATCCGTTGGCAGTAAAGCCGGACTATATTGGAAAAGACCTGGCAGATATTGCCAAAGCTATAATCAAACAATCTGTTTAAAGCACGGCTCTGCATCCATTACTGCTTATGTTCCCCTCATTCCCGGGGAAAAAACATCCTTATACCAATGATGACAATTGCTGCAGCAAATGTTTGTCCGCATTGTTTGTCCGCATTGTTTGTCCGCATTGTTTGTCCGCATTGTTTGTCCGCATTGTTTGTCCGCATTTTAATTATGGATAATATTTCCCCAAAAATTGCCTGCCTGTTTTGCCTTTTATTAGAATTGATTCATTTGTTTTTCCTGTTAGCCTGTTTTTTTTTCATAGTATCTGCTTTATTAAAGACAGTACTAATAATACTCCGTTCATAATTTTTCTGCGGGCAAGGTGTATCAAAAGCGGACACTTATTGTAACACTACCGAACATTGTATTTATGTCAGGAAATAATAGAATTATGAATATCAATAAGTTACAAAATCGGCACACTATTGAAGATTGTTTTGTACAGCTTTGATTTTTTTAGCTGGCTTATAATAGTAAAGGTGGGAAAAGTGGCCATAAAAAGATACGGTACAAGTGAGTGACACAACCGGAGATGCACAAAGAACAAATGCTGACTCCCAAAAAAAACAAAAAAATTAAAAACACAAACAAATAAATAAAAACAGTGGACAGAGTTATTAAGAAAAAAAGGTGGAACAGTAAAAGAATTGCAACTATTGCAGGAATTGTTGCAATTGCAGGATTGATAGCCGGAAGCTTATATTTTACATCAGGCAAAAGCAGGCTGAATGTAGATACAGAACGGCTGACGATATCAGAAATTAAAAAAGGACCTTTCCAGGAATTTATACCTGTAAACGGAGTTGTGCTGCCCATCACCACCATTTACCTCGATGCAATGGAAGGTGGCCGGGTAGAGGAGAAATATGTGGATGACGGTACAGTGATGAAGAAAGGTCAGCCCATTCTTCGCCTTAGCAATACTGACCTTCAACTGGGCCTTGTAACACAGCAAACCAGCGTGTATAACCTGCTGACACAAATGCAGATATCACGCAATGCTGCACAACAAAATACGGTGAACAAACTAAACCAAATGACTGATGTGGAAAGCCAGTTGAAGGAAGCGGAGCGCATTTATAACTTAGATAAGCACCTGTATGAGAAAAAGGCTATAGGCCTGCAGGAGTTTAAGAAGGCAGAAAATGATTTTAATTATTATGGACAAAAGCAAAAACTTACGCAACAAATTCTGAAACAGGATTCCTCCTCTAATACTCAACAGTTAACACAGGCAAGGCAGTTATACGAAGGCTCCCAAAATGCGCTGAATGTAATGCGTAAAAAAGTAGGCGACCTGATAGTGCGTGCGCCGGTTGACGGACAATTAACATCGCTTGACGCTGAGATCGGGCAGAACAAAAACAAAGGGGAAAGATTGGGACAGCTCGATGTTACCACAGGCTTTAAAGTAAGAGCCGATATTGATGAACATTATATCTCAAGAATATTTCCGGGGCTTACGGGTGATTTTACTTTATCTGATAAGACATATAAACTAAAAATAAAGAAGGTGTATACGCAGGTTACTAATGGCCGTTTTCAGGTGGATATGGAATTTACAGGCCAGGTGCCGCAGGGAATTCGCCGGGGACAAACACTGCAGATACGCTTAGCGCTTGGTGATGAAACACAAGCTATATTATTAGCCAAAGGAGGATTTTTTCAACAGACAGGAGGCAACTGGATTTTTAAAGTAGCAGAAAATGGAAACGTCGCTTACAAAACGGATATACAGTTAGGCAGGCAAAATCCCGATTATTATGAAGTGTTGCAAGGCCTGAAGCCCGGAGACAAAGTGGTGACGTCGAGCTATGAAAATTATGGCAATATGCAGGAACTGGTGTTGAAAAAAGGGACCTCACCCTAACCCTCTCCAAAGGAGAGGGGACTGAAAGCCCCGACCCTAAAGGGAGTAGAGAGAGCCCCAATCCTAAAGGGAGCAGAGAGAAGAGACAAAAATGAAAGAGCAGATAATATGTTACTGCTAAAGAAAATACACATTTACTGCCTTGCCTCCCTCTCCTTTGGAGAGGGACTGAGGGTGAGGTCAAAAACTACAATTATGAAAAAACTGCTTTTATACTTATTATTAATAGCTTGTTTTGAATGCTTTATTTCTGCCACGCCAAGCTTATGTTTCAAACAGAAAACAGTTTCAAGCCTTACTAACATCAATGTTTCACAAAAAGATGAGACGTTGCTGAAGGATGATGTTAATACAGATATTCATCCGCTTGACATTTTTACTTATCGTTATTTTTAAACTTAGTTAATTAACCAAAACATATATTCAAATTAAAATTTACAAATATGATCAGGATTAAGGAACTTGAAAAAATTTACCGTACAGAAGATGTAGAAACAGTAGCGCTTAATAAACTAACTTTTGAAGTAAGAGAAGGAGAATTTGTTGCAGTAATGGGACCTTCAGGCTGCGGCAAATCTACTTTATTAAATATCCTCGGATTGTTAGATGATCCTGATGACGGCAGCTTTCTTTTTAACGGAATAGAAGTGGCAAAATTCAACGAACGCAAACGTGCAGAGCTTCGTAAACGCAACATTGGCTTCGTTTTTCAAAGCTTCAATCTTATTGATGAACTTACTGTTTTCGAAAATGTCGAACTGCCCCTTATCTATCTGGGTATAAAAGCGCCTGAAAGAAAAGAACGTGTAGAAAAAGTATTAGACAAGATGCAGATCATGCATCGCCGCAATCACTATCCGCAGCAATTATCCGGTGGACAACAACAGCGTGTGGCAGTTGCCCGTGCTGTTGTCAATAATCCTAAATTAATATTGGCGGATGAACCAACAGGTAACCTTGACTCTTCAAACGGTAACGAAGTAATGGCCATGCTCACCGACCTGAACGAACAGGGAACGACCATAATAATGGTTACACACAGCGAACATGATGCGCGTTATAGCCACCGTATTGTAAGAATGTTGGACGGACAGACAGTTACGGAGAATATTATGGTGTAGAACCACGATTCTCGGATTGGAAGGATTGAAATGAAAATCTTTTATTCCAATACATATAAACAACAGATCATTTAAAATTTGGTACATGTTTAAAACAAACTTCAAAATCGCACTTCGCAATCTGAAAAAAAACAAACTCTATACGTTTGTAAATATTGCAGGGTTAACAATTGGCATTGTAAGCTGCATTTTAATTGGCTTATACATTACACATGAATTAAGCTATGATAAATTCAATAAAAATGCAAATAGAATTGTAAGGGTAACGATGGATTATGGCAGCAACGGCACATCAGAAAAAAGTGCGATTACAGGCACAAAAGTTGGTCCGCAGTTTAAAAGAACTTTTCCATCCGTTCAATCGTTTTGCAGAGTAAAAAAATCTTCGCAAGTTATTGCTTACAACGATAAATTATTTGATGAAAAAAATTTTTTGTATACAGATTCATCTTTCTTTCAAATGTTTTCATTCCCACTTTTACAAGGCGATGCAAACACGGTTTTAGATGCGCCCAATAAGATTGTGCTTACAAAACATATTGCAAAAAAATATTTTGGAAATGAAAATGCTGTAGGCAAAATTTTGCGGATTAATAATGAAGATGATTGCCAGGTAACAGGCATTGTTGCTGATGCGCCCCGTAATTCACAAATTCAATTTGATTTTATTGCATCATTCAGCAGTTTGGATGTTTCAAAAGCTGAAGAATGGTGGTACGCAAATTATATTACTTATTTATTGTTGAATAAACCGGAAGATATTGTCCCGTTGCAAAACCAAATTGCAACTTATATGGAAACACAAGTTGCAAAAGAATTAGATTTAACCGGCAGTAATTATCTTACATATCATCTTGAACCCTTAAAAAAAGTGCATCTGTATTCTTCGCTGGAAGGGTTAGAACCAAATGGAAACATAAGCTACATTTACATTTTAGGTATCGTTGCATTTTTAATTTTATTAATTGCCTGTATTAATTATACAAATCTTGCAACAGCGCAATCTGCAAGCCGCAGTGCAGAAATTGGTATCAGAAAAGTCTTCGGCGCTCACAAATGGCAACTGTTTTATCAGTTCATTTCCGAATCTGCTGTACTAACTTTTCTGGCTTTAATATTAGCTGTATTTATCAGTATAGAATTATTGCCTTTATTTAATTCGTTAAGCGGAAAATCAATAGCAGCAGGCATGTTGCTGCAACCTTTGCCCATTGTAGCAATCATAATGCTGGGAATAATTGTTACAATATTTGCAGGCGGTTATCCGGCAATTATCTTATCAAATTCCAAGCTCATCAATATTTTAAAATCAGGATTTCGTGTTTCTTCTTCAGGCGGCGGATTAAGAAAATCGCTCATCGTTTTTCAATTTGTTATTTCCATTTTTCTTATTGCTATAACGATTATAATTCTGCAGCAATTATCTTTTATTCAACATAAAAATTTAGGATACGATAAAGAACATGTAATTGTTTTGCCGGTAGATTATGAAATGCGTAAAAATTATGATGCCATTAAAAAAGCAATCGCCGCAAACCCAAACATAGTAAGCATTACTGGCGGTTTTGAATCACCGGTGTTTGTGCATTGGGGAAATGGAATTAGTGTTGATAATGGCGGCGTAAAAAAAGAATTGCTGGTAAATGGGATGCCGGTTGATCTGGATTATATAAAAACAATGGACCTACAAATTATCACAGGCAGCGATTACACTTTGGCAGATTTGCAGCAAATAGACACTTCAAATAACGGCGCAAACCTGCATTATACTTATATGATAAATGAAACCGCCGCAAAAGCTTTAGGCTGGACGCCGCCGCAAGCAATTGGTAAAACAATCAGCAGCAGAGGTGTAACAGGCGAAATAAAAGCAGTTGTAAAAGATTTTCATATTGCTTCGTTACACGAACCAATTAAACCGGTGGTTATTTTTTTATATCCACAATATGTGAATGATTTTTTTGTGAAAATTTCAGGGAAAAACATTCCTGCTACAATACAATTTCTGCAATCAGTTTGGAAAGAACGTGTTCCTCAACGTCCCTTCGAATATCATTTTCTGGATGATGATTATAACAATTTATATGTAGCAGAGCAGCGCACCGCAACTTTATTCAGCGTGTTTTCATCCATTGCCATTTTACTTGCCTGTTTAGGATTATTTGCACTTGCAGCTTTCACTACAATTCAGCGCACAAAAGAAATTGGCATTCGCAAAGTGCTTGGTGCAAATGTTTCAAACATTGCAGTGCTTATTTCAACAGAATTTATAAAATTGGTTTTAATAGCCATAATAATTGCAACGCCATTAGCATGGTATGCATCGCAAAAATGGGTGCAGAATTTTGCTTATCGCATTCATATCGAATGGTGGGTTTTTATTTTAGCAGCTTTGATGACAATTGTAATAGCATTGATAACAGTGAGTTTCCAGGCAATAAAAGCTGCAATAGCAAATCCTGTAAAGAGTTTGAGGACGGAATGAGAAACGTGAATGGTGAAAGGTGAAACATGAATAAATCACATATCAGAAATTCTATTTTTTATGTTTAAAAACTATTTTAAGACTGCATTCAGAAACCTTATCCGAAACAAAAGCTATACGATTATAAATATTTCAGGGCTTGGTACCGGCGTTGCAGCATGTATACTGATTGGTTTGTTTGTATTCAATGAAATTAGCTTTGATAACAATGTTCACGATAAATCGAATATTTACCGGCTAAATGAATATGTTCATTATGATGGTGCGGCCCCGCAGCTTTCTGCTGCAATAGGGCCTCCGATAGCATCTTTTCTCAAAAATAGTCATCCTGAAATTGAAAACTTTACGCGTGTTTTTCCAGCGACACCATCAATTTATCCATCAATAACATTAGAATACAATGGCAAAAAAATCAAAACAAGCCAGATGGCATGTACAGATACCTCTTTTGCCAGCATGTTCAATGTTACAATAATTGAAGGTGATAAAAGCAATTTTATACGGGATAAAAATAGTATTGTACTTACACAAAGCCTGGCTTCGAAAATTTTTGGCAAAGCATCAGCATTACATAAAATGCTTGCATTGCATACAGATGATTCTACTACTTTTTATGCAGCAGTAAGCAATGTTATTGCAGACTTATCCAAAACCTCACACCTGCAGGTTGAGGGACTACTTCCTATACCTCACGATTTTGAAGAAGGCTTTTTAGGAACGAATTACGGAGTATTATTAGGTCCTTCCTATTTACAATTAAAACCCGGAATTAATATCAATGCCTTTCAGGCAAAACTTACCAATACGATACATGCGAAAAATAAATTTATAGATATGCGGTTGCAACCTTTAGAGCAGGTGCATTTCAAATCAACCGATATCAATTACGACTTCTTTAATTATAAAAAGATTGATGGTAAATACATTAAAATCTTTATTGTTATTGCCCTGGCAATATTTATTATAGCATGTATCAATTTTATAAATCTTACTATAGCTATAGCAGGTTATCGTGGTAAAGAAATAGCGGTAAAGAAAATAGTGGGTGCAAGACGTGCCCAGATTATATTCCAGGTACTTGCAGAAACATTTCTTTCAGTTTTTATAGCTCTTTCACTATCCATTTTATTGGCTGCGGTTTTTCTGCCTTTCCTTAACAATATATTAAACCGTGAGTTAAAAGTAAGCAGTTTATATCAACCAAACCTTATTGGTATTTATGCAATTATTCTGCTGGCCACTACTGTTCTTGCAGGTGCGTACCCGGCCTGGTTAATATCATCTTCTAAAATTAATCTAATATTAAAAAGCAAAATCCTCTTTGGTCATTCGCGTACCACGCTGCGCAATGTGCTGGTAACCGGTCAGTTTGCTATTGCTGTTATTTTTATCGTCAGCCTGATTGTATTTGTAAAACAATTGAGTTTCCTACAAAGCAAAGATTTAGGATACGCTTACGACCAGGTAATAAAAGTTCCGCTGGATATGCAAAGCGCTGCGAAATTACCCGTGATGCGTTCTGAATTATTAAAAATTAAAGGCGTTAATGACATAACCTATGGTTACATGGAAATGGGAGGTAATGGTTTGCTTTTCGGAATAAATTATATTGCTCCTAATGGTGAAAGCAAGCAGGTGTCAGTAAACATTGAAAACGCTGCAACTAATTACGTTCATTTTTTTGGAATGAAAATTATTTCAGGACGGGATTTTAATAAAGACAATCCTTCAAATCAATACCTTATTAATGAAACGCTTGCAAAACAGATTGGTTATAGAGACCCTGTAGGAAAACAAATTAATTTAGCTTCTTTTCCTTCCGGTGTAATTACCGGAGTGATAAAGGATTTTAATTACATCTCGCTGCATTCCAAAGTTGAACCTCTGCTTATAAGTTCTGTCAGTGATATACCGTCCTGGCAAAAACAGTTATATATTAAAGTATCAACTGTCCGAATATCCAACACATTAAAAGAAGTTGAACATACACTGAAAACAGTTTCCGGCGATAATAATATTGCCTTTCAGTTTCTTGATGAACATTTCAAAGAAGTATATCAATCAGAAAGGCAAGCCGGAACTATGATTGCAATCATAGGCGGATTAGCCATCTCTATTGCATGTCTTGGATTATTTAGCCTTGCTGCTTTTGTTATCGTAAGACGTACAAAAGAAATCGGTATCAGAAAAGTATTAGGTGCATCTGTGCAGAATATTGCTGCAACCCTTTCAAAAGATTTCATTCGCTTAGTAATCATTGCATTTATTATCGCTTCACCCATCGCCTGGTACGTCATGAACCAATGGCTGCAAGACTTTGCTTATCGTATCTCACTGCAATGGTGGATGTTTGCCCTGGCTGGAATGCTGGCGATTTTGATTGCTTTACTAACAGTAAGCTTCCATGCGATAAAGGCTGCGATAGCAAACCCGGTAAAAAGTTTACGAACAGAATGAGAAACGTGAATGGTGAAAGGTGAAACATGAACAAATCATATATCAGAAATTCTATTTTTATGTTTAAAAACTATTTTAAAATCGCGTGGCGGAATATTATTAAAAGCCGTTTTTATTCTGTTCTAAATATTATTGGCTTATCAACAGGCATTGCATTTACGGTACTGATTGCTGCTTATGTATGGAATGAACTGCAGGTAAATACAAAACTTAAAAATGCTGACAGGCAATATATCATTCAAAGCAAATGGAAAGACCCGAATGAAGGTTATTACCTGGCTACACTTGGTCCGTTAGCAAAAGCTTTAAAAGATAATTATCCAAATCTTGTTGCAAATTATTATCGCTATGATGGAGTAACATCTAATATTTCAAAAGGAAACAATAGTTTCAGGGAAAATATCCAGATAGGTGACAGCACAATGTTGTCTATGTATGGCTTTTCTTTATTGCATGGTAACGCTTCAACGGCTTTGCATGAGCCTTATACCGCTGTTATAACTATTGATAAAGCCCTGAAATATTTTGGCAAAACTGATGTGGTGGGGCAGACAATTACCATAGAAAGTTTTTTAGGCTCTAAACATGATTTTAAAATTACAGGTGTATTAAATCCATTGTCAAAAAATTCGGTAACAACAATTGTAGATGATTATCCCGGTGATTTTTATGTTTCTGCAAATAACCTTGATTTTTTTGGAAGAAACATGAGCTGGCAAAATTCGTTTATCGTAAACTATATCGAGCTGCAAAAAGGAGTGACACCAAAAGATATTGAGAAGTCCATTGCTTATCTTATAAAACTAAATGCGCCGCCACAGGTAGCTGCTGATTTAACTTGTACTGTCGTTTCATTAAAAGATTTTTATCTCACCGCCAATAACAATCTTGTACAAAAAATGATTTATGCCTTATCCGCTATTGCCTTATTTATTTTAATAATGGCAATCATCAACTTCATTAATATGTCTGTAAGCCGTTCAGCTGCAAGAATGCGGGAAATAGGTATAAGAAAAGTGCTTGGGGGAATGAAGAAACAACTGGTGTTGCAGTTTCTTATCGAGTCAACAATTATTGTATTTATTGCAACAGCTATTGCTTTCATTACTTATGCGTCAACTAAGAATTTATTCAGCAATATTATAGGTAAGCCAATTCCCTCTCTCGCTGATTTTCCTTCATACTTTATAGTATTTCCTGCATTGCTCGTTTTGATTATTGGCTTTATTGCAGGCATTTATCCTGCATTTGTTTTGTCTTCATTAAAATCTGTTGACTCCTTAAAAGGAAAACTTACTTCAGTAAAAGAAAATGTATTGATGAGAAAGTCGCTGATAGCATTTCAGTTTATTACTGCAACTGTTGCATTCATTGGCGCCATCATCATTTCAAAACAAATCAATCTTTTTTTAAACAGTGATCTCGGTTACAATAAAAATTATATTTTCTCTGCACAGTTACCACGCGACTGGACACAAAAGGGTGTACATCAGATGGAAAATATACGTAACCAGTTAACTGCAATGCCAGGCATAAATAACGTTTCACTTTCTTATGAAATACCGGATGGAAACAACAGCGGAGGAGCATCAATTTTTAAGTTTGGTTCAGACTCTACACAATCTATAGCAGCCCAGGCATTAACCACAGATGAAGCTTATTTGTCTGTTTACCATATACCTTTAAAAGCAGGTTCTTTTTTTGAAGGACATGCGCTTGATTCAGGAAAAATAATTTTAAATGAAGCGGCTGTACATGCGCTGGGCTAGAAGAATGTAAATGATGCAATTGGCCAGCAGATAAGAATTCCGGGCGACCCGACTATATTCACCATTAAAGGCATAACCAATAATTTTCATTTCGGTTCTATGCAGCAAAAAGTAGCACCTATCATATTTTTTAATGTAGAGTTTGCGCCAATTTATCGTTACCTCTCATTTAAAATGCAGCCGGGAAATATTACCGCAACAATAGATGCTATACAAAAGAAATGGACATCATTAATGCCGGGCGCACCATTTGAATATAAGTTTATGGATGATACATTAGCCAGGCTTTACAAAACAGAAATACAATTAAAGAAAGCCTCTTATACTGCAACTGTTTTGGCATTGATTATTGTATTGCTTGGTGTGCTGGGTCTAATTTCATTAAGCATCCAAAAGCGCACCAAAGAAATTGGCATTCGTAAAGTATTGGGTTCTTCTGTTGCAGGCATTATATTATTGTTTATAAAAGAATTTTTATTGGTGATTATAATTGCAGGTTTTGTTGCCTGCCCATTGGCATATATTATCATGCAGCGTTGGCTGAACGAATATGCTTACAGAATAAACATCACTTATCAGCCATTTATTATTTCAATAATTGCATTAGGTTTTATAACAGCATTAGTTATCTGCATACAAACAATAAAAGCAGCAGTCGCAAATCCTGTAAAGAGTTTAAGAACGGAATAATAGAACCACAAATTTAAAATTGAAAAGAATTGAGGAGGAAATAAAGATTTTTTTCATTGAACAGTCAAGAGAATAATAATGAGGCTTTCGTTGTTTCGGACACTTGTACTATTAAAACTTCTATAAACTTTTAAAAATATAAAACGTGCTTAAAAATTATTTCAAAACCGCATCCAGAAATTTAATTCGCAATAAGAATTTTACTATCATTAATATTTCGGGTTTGGCAATTGGTATTGCTGTTTGCATGATGATATTTATTATCATTCAGTTCCATTCAAGCTTTGATAATTTTCATTTAAAAAAAGATCAGATTTACCGTTTGCTGACAGAATACCACCATGCAGATTCCAAAGACGTGTTTAATGGAAGAGGTATTCCTTATGGATTTCCACAGGCTTTAAAAACTTCTTTCTCACAGATAGAACAGGTTGCTCCGGTTATAGCTGGTGAGAATGACCTGATTGTTGTGTTGAATAATGCTAATGAAACAGTAAAAAAATTTAAAGAAGAGAAGGGGCTTTTCTATACTACTCCTTCTTTTTTCAATATGTTCAACTTTCCTTTGCTGACTGGCTCTTATCAAACTTTAAAAGATCCAAACACTGTTTTATTGTCAAAAGAAATCGCACAAAAATACTTTGGTGACTGGAAAACTGCACCAGGCAAAACAATCAAAATAAATAATACTGACGTTGTAAAAGTTACAGGTATCCTGGCTACAATACCTGCCAATACTCAGTTTCAGCTAAAGGCAGTTGTATCTTACGGTACAGGATATACAAAGAATCTTTCAACTTCTACCGACTATGATGGTACAGATGAAGTTTCAGGCTGTTTTATTTTATTGCCGCAAGATGTATCTCCATCAAATTTTAATAATCAATTAAAAGCTTATTCAAAAAAAATAAAATCAGCAGGTAATAATGATCTTCAGATAATACAGCCATTACATAATGTGCATTATGATACACAGGCAGGGGATTTCAGCAATAAAACAATAAGCGCTAATCTTATAAATATACTATGGCTGATAGCTGCATTTATTTTATTAATTGCCTGCGTAAATTTTATTAATCTTTCAACAGCACAGTCGGTAAATCGTGCAAAAGAAGTTGGTGTGAGAAAAGTGCTCGGCAGCAACAAATGGCAGCTACAACTGCAGTTTATTGCTGAAACATTTTTAATTGTAATTGCTTCCATAATTATTGCATCGCTTATTACATGGCTGTCATTACCGTACATAAACAAAATCCTTGAACTCCCTTTGCATATCAATTCCGCCAATGCATTATCTATTGCCTTGTTTCTTATTATTATAACTGTTGCAGTTACAATATTGGCTGGTTTTTATCCTTCCGTTGTTCTTTCAAGGTTCAATCCTATCAATGCTTTAAAGAGCAAGCTTACTGCAAAAAGTAACAAAGGCATTTCGTTGCGCAGAGGATTGGTTGTGTTTCAATTTATTATTGCGCAAACATTAATAATAGGAACGTTAATCATCGTGAAACAAATGATTTTTTTTTCGAACCAACCACTTGGTTTTGACAAAAGTGCAATTGTAAACATTCCCGTTCCTACTGATAGTATTGGAAACACTAAACTTGATTATCTTAAACAACAACTAAAAAAGTTGAATGGAATCCAGCGCGTAAGCTTTAGCTCCAATACACCTGTTGAAAATAATACTGATAACTGGGGAATGTTCTTTTTTAATCATGCTGCAAAGCAGGTAGACTTTTATTCAATTCAAAAATTGGCAGATAATGATTATGTGCCTACCTACAAATTACCATTGATTGCAGGCAGAAATATGGAAGCTTCCGATACAATAAAAGATTTTTTGGTAAATGAAAGTCTGCTCAAACTTTTAGGAATTACCAATCCGCAGGATGCCTTAAATAAGGAAATTAAGTTTAGTGATAAATATAAAGGAACTATCGTTGGCGTATTAAAAGATTTTAATACAAGGCCTTTTCGTGATGGTCTTGCTCCTATGCTTATAACAAGTTTTAAAAGTAATTATAACCAGGCATCAGTAAAGCTTGCATCAAAAGATGTAACGGCTGTAATGAAATCAATTGAAAAAATTTGGAATAATACCTTTCCTGATTATGTTTTTGAATACAAATTTCTGGATGATAAAGTTGAAAGCTTTTACAAGCAGGAAAACCAGTTAGCGAACCTGTATAAAATTTTTGCGTTCATAGCTATATTCCTTAGCTGTCTTGGTGTATATGGATTAGCATCGTTCATGGCCTTACAAAGAATTAAAGAAGTAGGAATCCGTAAAGTACTGGGTGCAACTGCATTCAATATTGTTTATCTTTTCTCAAAGGAATTTATTCTTCTTATTTCAATTGCGTTTGTAATTGCTGCACCTATTGCCTGGTATTTTATGAATAAATGGTTGCAAAATTTCGCTTTCAAAATAGACTTGAGTTGGTCGGTTTTCCTTGCAGGCGGCATAGCATCTATCATTATTGCATTAGCAGCAGTAAGTTTCCAGGCAATAAAAGCAGCGATAGCAAATCCGGTGAAGAGTCTGAGGACCGAATAGCTTTTCTTCGGCAGATAATTAAATCTTAATTTTAAAAACATGGAAAAAATAATACAGCAACATTTACCTCAAATAAAGCAACTTATGCAGCAGTATGGCGTGGAGACTGCATATCTCTTTGGCAGCGCTGCCACCGGAACGATGAATAAGGATAGCGATGTAGATTTTATCATCAGGTTTCCTGACGATATGCACTACACCACTTATGCCGATAATTACTTTGCCCTTGCAGATGCACTGGAAGCGCTGTTGAAAAAAAATGTGGAACTGGTCACAGAAAAAACACTTAAAAATCCTTACCTGGTGCAAAGCATTAACCGGCACAAACTCCAATTACTATGACACAGGAAGAAAAAAAGCTGTTAGCTGATATTGAATAATTGGCTCTTAATTGTATTCAAAATTAGAAAATAAAATCATGCTTAAAAATTATTTCAAAATAGCCTGGCGGAATTTATCTAAAAATAAGTTCTACACCCTTATAAACATTAGTGGTTTAGCTGTTGGTCTTGCAACCGGAATAATGTTGTTGTTATGGGTGCAGAATGAATTGAGCTATGATAAGTTTCATAAAGATTATCAAAATATTTACCAGCTAAGTTCGCATTTGAAATCTAATGGAGAAGACGTGACGTGGAAAGGTGTTCCAGGACCGTTAGCGGTTTTTTCAAAGTCCATTCCGGAAGTTCAATCTCTTGTAAGAATACAAAGCGAATTTGACCAGATTCTTTCTGATAAGAACAGAAATAAAATGTTTGATAAAAATGTAATTGCTTATGCAGATAGCGGCTTCTTCTCCATGTTTAGCTTTCATCTGCTAAAAGGAAATGAAACAACTCTTTTTCCGAATAATAATTCTGTTGTTATTACACAATCTGTGGCGCAAAAGCTTTTTGGCGATGAAGATGCAATGGGTGAAATTATCAGGTTTCAGGGAAATTATTTTACTGTAACGGGCATGATGCAAGACTTTCCGGAAAACTCTTCCATCCGGTATGATGCCATATTTCCAATGGGCTTTTATGCTCAGGAATTTACAAAAGGCGGCGGCAACGGCGACTGGAAAACAATAGATGAAGATGTGGGCAATTATGCTTTTAATACTTTTGTAAAACTACAATCCGGCGCAAATCCTGCAAAAACAGGGCAAGCATTTTCTGCGGCATATAAAAAAGCAAGGAATGGTGATAGTGAAACTTCTTTTCAATTACAAAATCTGGCAGAGATTCATTTAGTAAGTGCAGATGGAAATAATGCTGCTTTAAGAATGGTTCAAATATTTATGCTGGTAGTAATTTTATTATTGGCAATTGCCAGCATCAATTATGTAAACCTTTCAACCGCCCGTTCTTTAATCAGGGCAAAAGAAGTAAGCATCCGCAAAATTATCGGCGCAAAAAAGCAGCAGCTATTCTTTCAATTTATTGTAGAAACAATTTTGCTGTTTTGCTTCGCAACAGTGTTGGCCATAGTTTTAATATTCCTGCTAATGCCGCTGTATAACAATATTTCAGGTAAAATTTTATCTTTTAATTTATCAGATATAAATATCTGGAAAGCAGCAGGGCTCGCCATTTTAGGCACATTAGCGGCATCAAGCATTTATCCTGCAATGTTGTTATCGTCATTCAAACCTATTGACTCTTTAAAAGGAAAAATCACTTCAGGCATTGGTATCGCTTCGTTTAGAAAAGCCTTGGTGATTTTTCAATTTGCCATCTCTGTCATCCTGTTGGTTTGTACCATCATAATGAGCAGCCAGATGAAATTTATTAAAAATAAAGATCTGGGCTACGATAAAAGTTATGTTTTTTCTGTTCCGTTGACGCAAGAAGTGGTAGACCATATAGATGCAGTAAAAATGGAATTAAAAAAACAAACAGGTATTTCAAGTGTTTCTGCATCGGATGCCTATGACCTTACTAATATAGGAACCTCAACGAGTGATATTGATTGGAAAACAAAGCCGGCAAACAGCGACATGACGATTACACAACTTTCAGCAGACAAAGATTTTATTCCAACGATGAGAATGAAATTTGTTGAAGGAGGTAATTTTGCAGGCGCTCCGGCAGATAGTTCATATTATATTTTAAATGAAACTGCGGTACAAAAAATGGGCTTGAAAGCGCCGTATATCGGGCAGGAAATAAGTTTTCACGATTGGAAGGGCACAATTACAGGCGTTGTAAAAGATTTTAATTTTCAATCTTTAAAAGAAAAAATTTCTCCTTTACTTTTCTATACCAAAAGGAAAGGAAATATATTGTACGTACGCACAACTGCAGCCAACGCTCAGCAAGCTATTGCTGCTGTTGAAAAACAATATAAAAAATATGCAGGCGATATTCCTTTCAGTTATAATTTTTTAGATAAAAGCTTTGAGGCACAATACAAATCTGACCAGCGTGCAAGTACGCTATTTAATGTTTTTGCAGGCATTGCCATTTTTATTTCCTGCCTGGGATTATTTGGCTTAGCCACATATACAGCGCAGGTAAAAACAAAAGAAATAGGCATCCGCAAAGTGTTAGGTGCAAGCGTCGGCGGCATTGTACAACTAATAAGTAAAGACTTTTTAAAGCTGGTAATTATCGCCATCATTATTGCAACACCGGTAGCCTGGTGGGCAATGAATAAATGGCTGCAGGGCTTTGAGTACCGGGTAAATGTTTCCTGGTGGGTATTTGCACTTGCAGGCATATCAGCTTTATTAATTGCATTAGTAACTGTTAGCTTCCAGGCGATAAAAGCAGCGATGGCAAACCCGGTGAAGAGTTTGAGAAGTGAGTAGGTGAACGGTGATAGGTGAATGATGGGAAGCAGTTATAAAAGATGTTATTATTTTTAATTAAAAAAATAGATATGCCAGAAATATTCAGAATGTTTGGAATGAGGTTTTTCTTTTTTTCTCTGTAACACTTGCCAATTCATATTCATGTAAGAAATGCTGAGGGCATAGCAAAGTTTAACTTAGAACCTGAAATAATGTTAATAGAAGCTAAAGGAATAAAACCTAAAGACCTCGTTTTAGCAGAAGCTTTAATTCAGGAAAGAAAAGAAGAAATAATTAAAAAATGGAAGGAAATACATGGGGAATAAAATGTTATAATTTATTTTTTTAAACAATAAATAATAAAATTATGAAAATTTTTAAAGTATGGTTTGACGATAAACACATCTATGTTCAGATTGAGACAGGGCACATTATAGGTACTCCGTTAAGTTGGTATGAGCGTTTACAAAAGGCCGCTCCCGAACAAAGATTAAAATACGAAATAGGCCCCCTTGGAGAAAGCCTTCATTGGGAAGATATAGATGAGGATCTAAGTCTTGAGAGTCTTTTTGATTTTAAAAGAAAACTGAATTATGCTAAAATTTAGCTTATTTATGTAAATACTTCAGCGATTTGCTTACGGGGTAAATATTTCATTAGGGGTATTTGCACTGGCCGGCATTTTAGCTTTATTAATTGCCTTGGCAACGGTAAGTTTCCTGGCTATTAAAGCAGCGATCGCTAATTCGGTTAAGAGTTTGAGAACCGAGTGAATTTCTGATATCTGATTTTGTGATAGCTGATTTTTCATTTTAACTGGCAACTGAAAACCAAAATATTACAAAAACCAAAAAAGAGTGTAAAAAAGATTGAAATCCCCAACTTATAACCTACAACTTACTACTTAAAACTTCCCTCATGTTTAAAAATTATTTCAAAATCGCCTGGCGAAATTTAATTAAAAACAAGGCGCATTCTTTTATCAATATTTCCGGGCTTTCAGTAGGTTTAGCCTGCAGTCTGCTTATACTTCTTTGGGTACAAAACGAATTAAATATAGATGCTTTTCATAAGAATGGAGAACGCTTATATAAGGTGTTTGAAAGGGAATATTACAAAGACCATATTGATGGCAATTATGATACACCCGGACCACTTGCTGAAGAACTTAAACGACAAATTCCTGAAGTGGAAGACGCTGTTATGATGCAGGATGAAAACAAGCAGAAAACGTTACAGGCTGGTGATAAAATATTAAAAGTTGAAGGCACAGGTGCGAGTGCAGGTTTGTTCAGCATATTTAGTTATCCGCTGTTGCAAGGTACGCCTGCAACTGCATTAAGCTCAACGGATAATATCGCTATTTCGGAAAAAACAGCCGATGTTTTTTTTGGCAGCCCTGATAAAGCCATGAATAAAATCATCCGTTTTGATAACAGGAGAGATTTTAAAGTTACTGCCGTTTATGAAAATTTACCTGCCAGCGCATCCCGAACATTTGATTATGTGATTAGCTGGGCAGCATTACAGCAGGATCGTCCCTGGTTGAAAGAATGGACGAACAGCGGTCCGTTAACGTACGTATTGTTACGACCAGGTGCGAACCCTGAAGCCGTAGATGAAAAGCTGGTTTCTTTCCGTAATTTATATATCCATGACAGCAGCGCTGCATATCATGTAAAACTTGGTTTGCAGAAGTTCGATGAAGTGTATCTGCACAACCATTTTGAAAATGGAAACATATCCGGTGGTCGCCTTGAGTATGTTCATCTCTTCAGTATTATAGCCATTTTTATTTTGCTGATTGCCTGCATTAACTTTATGAACTTAGCAACTGCCCGTTCTGTTAAGCGAGCGAAAGAAGTAGGCGTGCGAAAAGTTATCGGTGCTGTTCGTTTTGGATTAATCAAACAATTTATCAGTGAGTCTTTGTTGCTGACTGCAATCGCAGTTGTTATTGCCTTATTGCTGATGATTGTATTGCTGCCGTTATTTAATGATGTAACTCAACGGCAAATACAATTACCTTTTAATCAGCTTTCTTTCTGGTTGAATATTCTTGTTATAACTATGGTCACAGGATTAGTTTCAGGCAGTTATCCTGCTTTGTATTTATCTTCTTTCAATCCTGTAAAAGTTTTGAAGGGAACCGCAAGACTTAGCACAGGCGCAATATGGTTTCGCAAAGGACTGGTAGTATTTCAGTTTGTTCTGTCTCTCATGCTGATTATTGGTACAATCGTAGTTTCAAAACAGGTAAGCTTTATACAAAGCAGGAATTTAGGATATGATAAAGAAAATCTTGTATTTGTTCCGATAGAAGGTGAACTTACAAGTAAATATGCAACCTTTAAAACTGAGGCATTGCAAATGCCGGGAATTGAAAATATCAGTTTTATATCTGATAACCCGGTTAATCTTGATCAATGGACGAATGGTGTTGACTGGGAAGGACGGAGCCCGAATACAATGATTTCTTTCCAACATCCGGATGTCAGTTATGATTTTGCAAAAACGATGAAACTGCAGGTAGTTGACGGACGTGATTTTTCGAAAGACTTTCAGGCAGATAACGATGGCTACCTGCTCAACGAGACGGCTGTAAAAGACATAAGCTACAAAAACCCCGTAGGAAGGTTTATCACGGTAAACGGGCGAAGAGGTAAGATAACCGGTGTTTTAAAAGATTTCAATTTCAGATCATTGCATGAGCAGATTCAACCTATGATTATGCAGTTTGGTGAAAATGAAAATTATGGACATATACTGCTGCGAGTTAAACCTGGTAAGACTAAAGAAGCACTTTCAAGTGTTGAAAAGCTTTGTAAAGAATTGAATCCTGCATTTCCCTTCACATATTCTTTTGCAGATGAAGAATATCAAAAGCTTTATCGAAACGAAGAGGTTATTGGAAAGCTATCAAACGTCTTTGCCTTCTTAGCAATCTTTATTTCCTGTTTGGGCCTGCTCGGTCTGGTAATGTTTACAGCAGAGCAGCGTACAAAAGAAATAGGTGTTCGTAAAGTGTTAGGTGCATCTGTAAGCAGTATTATACAATTACTATCAACCGATTTATTAAAGCTTGTTTTGATTGCTATACTGATTGCTTCACCGGCATCATGGTGGGCTATGAACACCTGGTTGAATAATTATGCTTATAAAATCAACATTAGTTTGTGGATGCTCCTTTTAGCAGGCAGTCTGGCTGTTTTTATTGCAATATTTACTATAAGCTTCCAGGCAATAAAAGCTGCAATTGCAAACCCGGTAAAAAGTTTACGAACAGAATAAAATAAGTCATTTAAGTCAATTAGTCAAAAGGAGAAATTTGTATCAAAAACATTGATATGGAAAGTCATTAAGGCATTAGGTAAATTAGTCATTAAGGCATTAGGTAAATTAGTCATTAAGGAGAAAATTGTATGAAAAACATTCATATTAAGAAATTGGGAATACAAAGTGAATAACTGAACTCTCAGATTCTCACTATAATCTCCAAAGAATTATTTTCTTTGCAAGATGGAAATAAAAGAACTGCTGGATGAATACCTTGATGATACCTTTATTGATGTAAAGAAAAAAGGCACTCGTTTATTTAAAAAAACCGGGATTGTTCTTAAAATATTTAATGCAGACAAGGCTGTATTAACTGTCCCGAGCGAAAGCAGTACAATGAAGTACACTGTTACTTTTAATTTTGATTTTGAAGATGAGTTTGTTGATGCTGAGTGCGAATGTTTTGCTTTTGAAGAATATGGAGAATGCAAACATTGTGTGGCTGCTGCCTTATACCTGAGAGATAATGCTTTGCCGGCTGAGGAAACTGAATCCCCCGGGGAAAATAAAACAGATGCAGAAACAGACCGCGAAATTATTATTCCTTTTAAAAGTATTTCTTTCTACGAAGTAAATAACCTTACCAAAAAACACTATGGCTGGAATAATTACACAAATGAAATCAAAACCAAACTTAAAAATGTTAATGGCATAGACCATTTCTTTGTTTTTGCAGAATCTGCAAAAAAAATTTTTGAGCAGCAAATAACTTTTCTTCAGCCTGATAAACTTCAGCTTTCATGCACCTGTGGTAAAGCAAAAAAGAATGACATCTGTTTACACCTGTATTCTGCTCTCGGTATTTTACGAAATAAATTCGGCGATTATTATTTTAATAGATTTAAAGATTATACCAAAGAGAAAAATGCCTTAATCTCACCCTACGGCCTAACGCTGCAAGATGCCGAAGCCAAAGATTTCGAATTTGGGTTTGATAATTATGGCACACTTATTTTAAAAAATGCACCTTCTTATCTTGTAGAAATAAATGATGAAAAATCTTTATCTGCATTAGCGCACCGTTTAATACAGCCTGTGCATACGCAAAGTATAGCAAGGCCTCTGCTGCCTGCCGGCGAGTTTATTGATTTTGATCTTGGGTATCTTTTTAATTTTTCTGCAAAACAGCATATTCATTTTTCATTACAGCCGCTTGCCCTTAGTAATAAAAATAATAAAACTGCCTTTGAAAAGATTGTTTTGTCAAAAAAAGAAAATCTCGCTTACTTAAAGTCATTGCCTGATGAGCAATATACTCTTTTTGAACAATTGACAGATGAACAGATGCAAAAGCATCTTATAAGAGAAGGACATACAAACCTTTCTATGTACAGCGCCTGGCAACAACAGATGGATGCAAAAGCAGTAGAAACGTTGCGGGAATATTATCATGACAAGCTGAAACAACTTTGGCCGTTTTTGCTGCAACAGAAAAACGTGTTTATGTTGCCGGTTGAAAAAACATTTAGCGCAAAAAATATACTGCCGTTGCAATTAGGAGCAACACATCCGTCGGTAAGCTTTAAAGTAACCGGAGATGAAAAATTTATTACGGTCCAATTGATTTTTACAGTTGAGGGCGAGTCTTTTTCTGTAGCAGCGCCAGGGCAAATAAGTTATCTTTTTATTATATCCAACAACAGATATTACCTGTTAGAAAACTTTGCACATGTAAAACTATTGCAGCAATTTGAATATGGCTTGCTTAAATTCTCTATAACCCACAAATTTGATGTGCTGCGCAAAGTGGTGATGCCGCTACAGCAGCATTACCCTGTTGACATAGACACGCACCTGCAGTTTGAAAGCCGTAAAACAGAAGCGGTATCGCAGGTAATGGTAAGTGAATATATGAATCAATACCTGATGCTGATGCCGCAGTTTGTGTACGAAGGACATACCGTGGATTATGACGATGAGCCGGATATTACCATACAAAGCGAAAGCGGGATATACCTGGTAGAAAGGGATAAAGACACTGAAAAAAAGTTTTATGAAAGGCTTCGCTATCTGCATCCGTCGTTCGGCAAGCAGTTGCAAAATTCTTTTTATTATTTGCCCTTTGCCGACGTAATGAAAAGCAACTGGTTTTTGCACGCCATACGCCAGCTACAGGAAGATAACATTACAGTAAAAGGGATTCAGGACCTGAAAAAATTCCGCTATAACGCTTCAAAGCCAAAATGGGAGATGAAGACGGGCAGCGGCACAGACTGGTTTGACCTGCAGATTACCGTCAGCTTTGGCGACCAGCAGGTTCCTTTGCGTGATATTCAAAAAGCCATACGCAGCGGACAAAAAATTGTCGTGCTGGGTGACGGCACTTTTGGCGTATTGCCCGAAGAGTGGCTAAAGCAGTACAGTATGCTGATGAAAATGGGCCAGGAAGAAAACGGTTTGCTGCGCGTAAATAAAATGCATTTTACTGTAATTGATGAATTGCATAACTTAATTGATGAAGAAGAAATCTTACAGGAACTGGAAGAAAAAAAACAGCGGCTGCAAAAAATAGAAAGCATACGACCACGCCCTGTGAGCAAAGAAATAAAAGCCAGCCTGCGCCCTTACCAGCAAAGCGGTTTTAACTGGATGCAGGTATTAGACGAACTAAACTGGGGCGGCTGTCTGGCAGATGACATGGGTCTTGGTAAAACCCTGCAGGTGATTTGTTTTTTACAGTATTTGAAAGAAAAACAAACTGATCAGACCAGTTTGGTAGTGTGTCCTACGTCGCTTATTTATAATTGGGAAAATGAACTGAAAAAATTTGCGCCTTCGTTAAAGTATCACATTTATTATGGCAGCAACCGCAGCTTTTCCAATGAGCATTTAGAGAATTATGATCTCATCATTACGAGTTACGGCACCATGCGTATTGATATTAAAGACTTGCAGCAGCACCGGTTCCACTATGTTATTCTCGACGAAAGTCAGCAAATAAAAAATCCGGATGCGCAGGTAACCAAAGCGGCGCAAATATTGAAAGCAAAGAACCGCATCATTCTTAGCGGCACGCCCGTTCAAAACAATACTTTTGACCTGTACGCACAAATGCATTTTCTCAATCCGGGCTTTCTGGGAAATAGAGAATTTTTTAAAACAGAGTTTGCAACACCCATTGATAAAGGCGGCAACAGCGAGGCAGCCGCACAATTGCGTAAGCTCATTTATCCTTTTATGCTCAGGCGGACAAAAGAGCAGGTAGCCACCGATCTGCCCGATAAAACAGAAACCATTTTATGGTGTGAAATGAATAAAGAGCAACGGGCCGTTTATGATGAATACAAAAATTATTATCGCCACCAGTTGCTCAATAAAATTGAAGAATCGGGTCTGAACAATGCCGCCATTTATATACTGGAAGGCCTTATGCGTTTAAGGCAGATCTGCGATAGCCCGGTTTTGGTAAAGGATGAGGAAGTAACTTCAACGGCAAGCATAAAGATGGAAGAATTATTGCGTGAAGTGCTTGAGAACACAGGCAAACACAAACTGCTTATTTTCAGCCAGTTTACAGAAATGCTGGCATTGGTAAAAGAAGCATTTATAGAAAATAAGATCACACATCTCTATCTCGATGGAAGCACCCCTGCAGGCAAGCGCAAAGATCTGGTAGACCAGTTTCAAAACAATCATAGCATAAAAGCATTTCTTATTTCGCTAAAAGCGGGCGGTGTCGGCCTTAACCTTACCGCGGCAGATTATGTGTACCTCATCGATCCGTGGTGGAACCCAGCGGTTGAAGACCAGGCAATAGATCGCACGCATCGCATAGGTCAGACACAAAAAGTATTTGCCTACAAAATGATCTGTAAAGATACTGTGGAAGAAAAAATATTGCAGTTGCAGCAAAAGAAAAAATCGCTCTCAAAAGAGCTTATAAGCGAAGAAAAAAGCTTTATCAAAAAACTCACTAAAGACGATGTGGAATTTTTGTTCAGTTAAGTTTTAAGTAAAAAGTAAAAAGGGAAAAGGGAAAATTCTTTACTTTTTATTTTTTACTTGTTCCTCCCGCTCAAAATCGTACACTTAGCGTATCAAAACCGTACACTTCATTTAATGCCACTTAACGTAAGTATTTAATAATCAAGGATTATCTTGATCGGCATTATGTTGGATGCAAAAAAAGTGAAGTGGTGTTCTCAGCTATAATAGCTGTTAGTACCCGTTAGCTTCAAAGGCACTAAGAGCAGCGATAGCAAACCCAGTGAAGAGTTTGAGTACGGAGTAGTCTGAACCTGGATTTGGAAGGATTTAAAGGATTGTGAGGAAATGCTAAATATGCTTTCAAAACATAAAAGTACCTCTTTGGCGAATGGTACAACAACTAACAAAAACTTAAAAACTTCTTTTATGTTTAAAAACTATCTCAAAATCGCATGGCGGAATGTTGTAAAAAACAAAGTTTACAGTACGATTAATGTAATGGGTTTAGCTATAGGGATGGCTGTTACTTTAATCATTGCATTGTGGGTACACAAAGAATATTCGTACAACAAGTTTCTGCCGGATTATGAAAATGTCTACCAGGTAAGATTAAATCATACAGTAGAAGGAGAAATACGTACAGTGCCTTCTGCATCGTTGCCACTTGCTGATATATTGCGTAAGGACATTCCTGAAATAAAATATGTGGCGGAAACAGATTGGAATGATCAACACAGCTTAATGGTCGGCGATAAAAAATTATATCTGCGTGGCATGCGCACAATGCCTGATTTTATAAAAATATTTCAATACCCGTTGCTTAATGGTAACTCTAATAGTATTCTTAAAGACCCTTATTCCATAGTGCTTACAGAATCTACTGCTAAAGCGCTATTTGGCAATGAAAATGCAATTAATAAAACCATAAAGTATGATAGCAAATATGATTTAAAGGTTACCGGAATACTAAAAGACCTTCCTGATAACTCTTCTTTAAAGTTTACTTACCTGATACCTTTTAGTTTTCGGGAACAAACAACAGATTGGGTTAAAGAAGCACGAACCCAATGGGGAAATAATTCTTTTCAAATATTTGTAGCACTTCAACCCAAGGTTAGCTATGCGCAGGTAGAACCGAAAATAAGAAATCTTGCAAAGGCTAATTCTGAAATGAGGACTACGACAGTGATGATGCATCCTTTGAAAGACTGGGAATTATATACTGAGTTTGAAAATGGTAAAGCATCTGGCGGGCTTATAGAATATGTTCGATTGTTCAGTATCATAGGAGTATTGGTTCTGTTAATTGCGTGCATCAACTTCACAAATTTATCTACGGCACGTTCTGAAAAAAGAGCAAGGGAAGTGGGAGTAAGAAAAGTGATTGGTTCACAGCGAAAAGACCTGGTTATTCAATTTTTAACTGAATCTATTGTAGTAACTTTTATTGCATTTTTTATTTCCTTGTTGTTAGTACAATTGGCATTGCCTTCTTTTGATGAGCTAACCAAAACTTCACTTCATATTCCATATACAAGTACTTTGTTCTGGTGTATTATGATAGGTTTTGTTTTGGCTACGGGCCTACTTGCAGGAAGCAGACCTGCATTTTATCTTTCTTCTTTCAAGCCAATAAAAGTTTTGAAAGGCACAATGCAAACAGGCAGGGCAGCAGCATTACCAAGAAAAATATTAGTTGTGCTTCAATTTAGTTGTTCCATTGCCCTTATTATCAGTACCATTGTTATTTACCGCCATATTCAATATACTAAAGATAGAACTGTTGGTTATGATTCAAGGCGGTTGCTGATGACTGACATGAGCACAGATTTAAACAAAAACTATAATGCATTGAAGCAGGAACTTATTCAAAGTGGGGCTGCAGAGTCTGTTACATGGGGTTCAAGTCCTGTCACAGATGTTTACTTCCACACTATTGTTTCAGACTGGCCGGGCAAATTGTCAACTGCTGAAATTTTAAATATCAGCGCCATTGGCGTGTCTAACGACTACTTCAAAACATTAGGCATCCAATTGCAATCAGGCAGAGATTTTTCTACTGATTGGAAAACAGATTCCGCAACTGTAATAGTAAACGAAGCTGCTGTAAGAAAGATGCATTTGCAAAACCCGCTTAATCAAATAATCACATGGAATGGAGATGAGCGGGCACGTATCATAGGTGTGGTAAAAGATGTCTTAATGGAATCACCTTTTGCCCCGGTCGCTCCTGCTGTGTTTAGTCACGGTCGTGAGGGAAGCAGTATTATGTATCGCTTATCACCTAATATCAAAACACAGGATGCGATTGCAAAACTTACCTCTATATTCAACAAATACAATCCTGCTTATCCATTCAGCTTTCAGTTTACCGATGAAGAATATGCCAATAAGTTCAGTCTTGAAGTGCTTATCAGCAAGCTTGCGGGTCTGTTTGCAGTATTAACTATTTTTATTTCATGTCTTGGTTTATTTGGCCTTGCGGCATACTTAGCAGAGCAGCGTAACAAAGAGGTGAGCATACGAAAAGTATTAGGTGCATCTATATCACAAATTTGGTTATTGCTTTCAAAAGATTTTATTGTATTGGTGCTGATAAGCTGCGTTATCGCTTCACCAATTACCCTTTATTTTTTACAGAACTGGTTACAGAAGTATCCATACCGTACTAACATTGGTGCAGGTGTATTTATAGTGGCGGCGTTGCTGGCGATTGTTATTACTTTAATCACCGTAAGTTTCCAGGCGATAAAAGCTGCATTGGCAAACCCGGTTAAGAGTTTACGGACAGAGTGATTTAGTCATTAAGGCATTTAGTCAATTAGTCATTATGAAGAAATTTGTACGAAAAACATTGATATAAAGAACCTGGAAAATGTGAAGTCATTTAGGCATTAAGGCAATTAGTTAATAAGGAGAAATTTGTATGAAATACGTTGATATCGAGAGCTGGAAAAATATAAAGATCAATAAAGAACAAATGCCGGCAAACAAAACTTATAACTTATAACTTATAACTTATAACTTATAACTTATAACTTTTTTATTATGCTAAAAAATTATTTCAAAATCGCATTCAGAAACCTTTGGAGAAACAAAGGCTTTTCTTTCATTAATATTTTTGGATTGGCTATTGGCATGGCTGGTGCCATTCTTATTGGTATTTGGGTTCAAAATGAACTGAGCTATGATCAGTTTCATGTTAACAAAAATGACTTGTACAAGGTATGGAATCGTACCGCCGGGCCGGGTGAAATTGGCGTCTGGGATATTACATCCGGCCCATTGGGAAAGGCATTGGAAAATGATTTTCCTGAAGTAAAACATACGTCCAGGATATATTGGAGCACCGAGCGTTTATTCAGTCTCGGTGATAAAAATATAAAGGCGAAAGGTAATGATGTAGATAAGTCTTTTTTAAGCATGTTTAGTTTTCCGCTCTTAAAAGGAAATGCCGCACATGCGCTTGATGATGTAAACAGTATTGTGCTTACAAAAAAACTGGCAAAAAATCTGTTTGGCAACACTGATCCCATAAATAAGATCATTAAAATAAACAATAAGGACAGTTACAAAGTAACTGGTGTTTTAAAGAACCTTCCTAATAATACCGAATTTGATTTTGATTACCTGGTATCATTACAGGCTAATGAAAATGTGTACAGCGATAATTCATGGGGTAACAATACCTATTATACTTATGTGCAACTACAACCAAACACGCCTATAGATAAGTTTAACCTTAAGATCAGGAACGAAATTTTACGGTATTCGCCTCAGGCAGAAACAGAAATATTTTTGCACCCGATCAGCAAATGGCATTTATATTCTCACTTTGAAAATGGTAAAATAGCTGGTGGGCGCATAGAAATTGTACATCTTCTGCTGGTGATAGCAGGGCTTATTCTACTCATTGCCTGCATTAATTTCATGAACTTAAGTACCGCCCAAAGCCAGAAACGGGCTAAAGAAGTGGGTGTTCGCAAAGTTATTGGTGCCGGTAAAGCAGGACTGGTAAGCCAATTCTTATCCGAATCAATTCTCATTGCTTCTATCGCGGGAATAATTGCCCTGTTTATTGTGGAATTATGCCTTCCGGCTTTCAATCAGCTTGTAGAAAAATCCCTGGCGATAAGTTATGCAAATCCTTTATTATGGCTAAGCCTTATAAGTTTCGTTCTTTTTACCGGTTTACTGGCGGGCAGCTATCCTGCGTTTTTTCTTTCTTCCTTTAAGCCGGTTAAGGTTTTGAAAGGACCGTTTAAAGCCACACAAAATTTATTCAATCCCCGAAAAGTATTGGTCGTAACTCAATTCTCTATAGCGATTATACTGGTGGTATCTACACTGGTAATTTACCGGCAGATCAAATTTGTACAGAGCCGCAGCACGGGTTACAGCATCAATAACCTTGTGGAAGTGCCTGTAGAAGGTGATATCAAAAAAAATTATGAATCCATCAAAACAGATCTTATTAATAGTGGCGCTATTACAGCCATTTGTAAAAGCAGTTTGGGCGTTACTGTAGATGGCAGTACCGGAAATGGTTATTCATGGGAAGGAATGAATAAAGATCTTGAGAAATTAAGTTTCTCCAGGGTTGGCACTGATGGAGATTTTGCAAAAACACTGGGCTTAACATTATTAGATGGACGCGATATTGATTTTGCTGTTCACCCGGCTGATAGTACATCCGTTATGCTTAATGAAACTGCTGTTCATGAAATGGGCATTAAAGATCCCGTTGGCAAATACATCAGAACGGGAAATAAGCTGCTTACCATCGTGGGTGTATTTAAGGATTTTATTATTGGTTCGCCTTATGAAAATGTAAACCCAATGATGGTGGTGGGAACAAAAAATTGGATTTACAATACTGTTATGAGATTTAATGATAAGAACAATATGTCTAAAAACCTGAGCATAGCGGAACAAATATTTAAAAAATATAATCCTGCATATCCGTTTAGTTATCATTTTGTAGATCAGGAATATGAACAAAAATTTAGCGACCAGAAACAAACAGGATCGCTGGCTGCCGTGTTTGCAGGATTAACCATTTTTATATCCTGCTTAGGTTTATTTGGCCTTGCTGCTTATATGGCCGAAAACCGTTCAAAAGAAATAGGCATTAGAAAAGTGCTGGGTGCAAATGTTGCTGGCATTGTAAAAATGCTTTCAAAGGAATTTGTTATCCTGGTTATTATTGCCATTGCAATCGCAACACCTATAGGCTGGTGGGCTATGAATAAATGGCTGCAGGACTTTACTTATCGTATTAATGTAGGTTGGTTAACGTTTGCTATCGCTGGATTAATAGCCATAGTCATAGCTGTATTAACAGTAAGCTTCCAGGCAATAAAAGCTGCAATTGCAAACCCGGTTAAGAGTTTGAGGACGGAGTGATTTAGCCATTAAGGCATTAAGTCAATTAGTCATTAAGGAGGAATTTGTACGAAAAACATTGATATAAAGAACCTGGAAAATGTGAAGTTGATAACAGTACTTATTGTTTTAAAATTATAAATATGTTTAAAAATTATTTCAAAACCGCCTGGCGAAATTTAATTAAAAATAAATTTTATAGTGCTATAAACATTACAGGCCTTGCTATTGGCCTGGCGGCAGGTATTATGATTTTACTGTGGGTGCAGGATGAGTGGAGCTATGACCGTTTTCATCGTAAGGCTGATACCATTTATAAAATAAATTCAAACATGGGTGAGCAAGTGTGGGAAGGCTCACCCGGCCCTTTAGCGGTTTATTGTAAACAATCCATCCCGGAAGTGCTAAATGTAGTTAGAATAAATAGTGTAGATGAACCGTTGCTGTTTACCTACCAGGACAAAAAGTTTACAGAATCCAAATTAGCCTTTGTTGATTCTACTTTCTTTTCAATGTTTGATTTTAAACTTCTCGAAGGTAATTCTGCTAAACCTTTTCCAGACGTTAACTCTATCATTCTCACTTCATCAGTGGCGAAAAAATACTTTGCACATAAAAATGCTATGGGTAAAATCCTGGCAACCGATCAGGGTAATTTTACAGTAAGTGGCATAATGCAAGACTTTCCTGAAAACTCCAGCATAAAGTATGATATGCTGTTTCCGATGAGTTTATATGCTCAACTATTTGAACAGGGAGGAGGAAATGGCGCTAATGCAGCCTGGAACACAATTGATACAGACCTTGGCGACTTTTATTTTAAGACTTATATACAATTGCAAAAAGATGCCTCTCCGGAAGGGGTTGCACAAAAACTAAGTCATATCTATCTTACTAAAAAAAGGGAAGATGCGCAAGGCAATGCTTTTTCACTGCAACCTTTAAAAACGCTGCATCTAACTGCAGCGGACGGCAGCAGCAGCGCCCTGCAAACGGTAAGAATTTTCCTGGTAGTAGCGGTACTTATTCTTTTAATTGCCTGCATTAATTATGTAAATTTATCTACTGCCCGGTCAATGCTTCGGTCAAAAGAAGTAAGTGTCCGTAAAATTATTGGTGCTGCGCGGTCGCATTTATTTGTTCAGTTTATTATAGAGTCGGCCTTACTGTTTTTGTTCGCTTCAGGGCTGGCTTTCTTTATTATCTGCCTGCTGCTTCCTTTGTATAATAATCTCTCGGGAAAAAATCTCGTATTTAGCCTTGGAAACAGTAACGTATGGATGGTAATTAGTATCGCGATTATCGGCACACTGTTATTGGCAAGCATTTATCCTGCCCTATTGTTGTCGTCCTTTAAACCAATTCAGGCATTAAAAGGCAAGCTTTCGTTAGGCATTGGTGCTGCTTCTTTTCGAAAGACACTGGTAGTCACCCAATTTGTGTTTTCAGTTGGTTTAATTGTCGCCACCATTGTTATAAGCAAGCAGTTGCAATATATAAGAGAGAAAGATTTAGGATTTGATAAAGAATACGTATTTTCTTTCGGTTTAAAAAAGGAATGGTACGGTCATATGGATGCAGCTCGTAGTGAACTGCTAAAACAGCCCGGTGTCCTGGACGTTGCTTTTTCTGATAATAATATCGCCGGAGTAAACGGCACAACCGGTGATACGTATTGGGAAGGCAAAGAAGAGAACCGCGCCTTTTTAGTCAACCCGATTAATATTGATGAACATTTCATCCCTCTGCTAAAAATGCAGCTTGCGGAGGGAAGTAATTTCACCGGCTCAAAAGCTGACTCTGCGCATGTTATTTTAAATGAAACGGCCGTAAAAGAAACAGGTATTAAAGATCCTGTTGGAAAAAGCTTCACCCTGTGGCAAACCAAAGGAACTATCATCGGGGTAGTGAAAGATTTTAACTATGCTTCCTTAAAACAAAAAGTAGAGCCTGCTATATTCTATTACAGGCCTTCCCGCAATTCGCGAATGTATATTAAAACCACCGGAGGGGACGCCTCTCAAGCTATAGCGGCAGCCCGAAAGGTATGGAAGGAATACAATCCTGATTTTCCTTTTGATTATTCTTTCCTGGATGAAGACTTCGGCAAAATGTACCAGTCTGAACAACGTACTGCCTCCCTTTTTAATGTATTTGCCATAATAGCCATTACTATTTCCTGCCTCGGTCTTTTCGGTTTAGCCACTTATACTGCACAGGTAAAAACAAAAGAGATCGGCATACGCAAAGTGTTAGGCGCAAGTGTAGTAAACATCACCAATTTATTAGCGAGGGAATTTATAATATTAGTGTTAATAGCTTTTATAATTGCCACACCCGTTTCACTGTGGATGATGAACAAGTGGCTGCAGGATTTTGCTTACAGAACAAATATCAGCTGGTGGATATTCATCGTAACAGGTTTGTCAGCTTTACTAATAGCATTGCTAACAGTAAGCTTCCAGGCAATAAAAGCAGCGGTGGCAAACCCGGTAAAGAGTTTGAGAACAGAATAATAGAACCGCGATTTATTGGATTGAAAAGGATTTTGAGGAAATTGTCGGAACCGGGATTTGTGGAATTGTTGGGATTTGTGGGAAAAGTTGGTTCGCGTCGATGTTTTTGCCCCTCTCCGCGAGGAGAGGGGTTGGGGTGAGGCTAAAAACATCAAAAATTATTTATAAAATCAACCGCATTTAAAATGGGAATGCCTCGAAATGGATGCAGTACAAGCAGGTCTTTATCTCCGGTAATAAGACAGGAAGCATTTGCAGAAATGGCTAATTCAAGAAACTTATTGTCTTTGGGGTCACGACAAACTTCAATTTTTTCCGATACTTCACTGAATACTATTAATTCTTTGAATTCTTTTAAAACTAATAGCTTTTTTTCAGTAGAAATATATTTCTCAAATTTCGGCCTTAACAATACTTCCCTGAATTCATTATATGTTTCAAGACTCGCAGAAACTTTCCCTGTTTCACTGGCTCTGTCAAATGCTTTTCTCGGGTTAGAATATTTGAATAAAAAAGCACTAATCAGGGTATTAGTGTCTATAACAAAAAGACTATTCTTCATTCAGCAATTGTTGAAGAATTTCTTCAGTAAGCCCGTTCTTAGCTGCTTCATCACTTACCTTATCCAGCAAAGATTTAAATTCGGCTTCTTTAATACCCTCAGACAGGATATTTATTTGCCCTTCAAAACTTTTCTCAAGCTGGCTTTTAATCCGGTGAGGCACATTTCGCCATTTTTCTGCCGTAGCATCATCCACTTCAATTACTATTCGTTCCATAATATCATAATAAAAGATACAAGTCAAATTTACAAAAATTAAATTTTAAATATTCTAATCATGTTCAAAAATTATTTTAAAATAGCCTGGCGAAATCTTGTTAAAAACAAAGCTTTTTCAGCCATTAATATCTTCGGGCTTGCTTTGGGTCTTGCCTGCAGCCTGCTAATTATGCTATGGGTGCAGGATGAGCGCAGCATGGATGGCTTTCATGCAAATGGCAAACAATTATACCAGGTATATGAACGACAATATTACGATGGAAAAGTTGAGGCCAGCTATCCTACCCAAGGCTTGCTTGCAGAAGAATTGAAAAGAAATGTTCCTGAAGTGCAATATGCCAGTGCAATGGAATATGCTGCGCCACCGGGTACCAGCAATACATTCGAAGCAGAAGATAAGGTTAATAAAATGCAAGGCTTTTTTGCAGGCGCTGATTTTTTCAACATGTTTAGCTACCCTCTTTTGCAGGGAACAAAAAAGAGTGCTTTGAATACGCCCGGCGGTATTGCTATCTCACGGAGAATGGCCGAAAACTTTTTTGAAAGCCCCGCTAAAGCAATCGGAAAAACAATTCGTTTTGAAAATAAAGAAGACCTGCAGGTGACAGCAGTTTTTGAAAATATACCAGCGAATTCTTCGCAGCAATTTGATTTTTTAAGAAGCTGGACAGATTTTGTAAAGCAAAATGACTGGGTACATAACTGGGGAAACACAAGTCCTTCCACTTTCGTACAGTTGAAGGCTGAAGCAGACCCTGCAAAAGTGGAATCTAAAATCAAGGATTTTATCTATAATTATACAGCAAAAGATAAAAGCGCTGTCATGGAGTTGGCATTGCAATCTTATCCTGAAAAATATCTTCACTCAACATTTAAAAATGGACAGGTTGACGGAGGACGAATTGAATATGTAAACCTTTTTACATTGGTTGCCATTTTTATATTGCTTATCGCCTGCATCAATTTTATGAACCTTGCAACTGCAAGATCGGCTGAGCGTGCTAAAGAAGTTGGACTGCGAAAAGTTATTGGTGCGCTTCGCTCATCACTTATTGTTCAATTTACAGGAGAGGCGATGTTGCTTACATTTTTCTCAATTGTTATTGCAGTTATTTTAGCGGCAATTCTTTTACCTGCTTTTAACGGCCTTACGGGAAAGCAACTAACCCTTCCCGTTAGTCAGCCTGTTTTTTGGACATCTTTAATTGGATTACTGCTTGTTACAGGTTTTACAGCAGGAAGTTATCCTGCGTTTTTCCTTTCTTCGCTAAAGCCAGTAAAGGTTTTAAAAGGTAGCCTTAAATTCAGCCGTAGCGCAACTTTCTTCCGGCAAAGCCTTGTTGTTTTTCAGTTTACGCTTTCTATCGTACTCATTGTCGGAATGATGGTTATTTATCGCCAAATGAATTATATACAAACGAAAAATCTTGGGTATGACCGTGATAATCTTGTATATATTCCTATCGAAGGAGAGCTGATAAAAAAATATGATGTTTTTAAAGATGAAGCCGGTAAAATTCCTGGCATATTAAACATCTCAAAAATGAGAAATTCACCTACTGTTATTGAGCATCATACAGGAAGCATAACATGGCAAGGAAAAGATCCGAACTTAACGGTATCGTTTGCTGATGGTGTGGTTGGTTATGATTTTGTAAGAACGATGAAACTGCAATTAAAAGAAGGTCGTGATTTCTCTAAAGATTTTGGAACTGATTCAACATCTTTTATGGTAAATGAAACTGCCGCAGACAGAATGGGTTATAAAAATGCAGTCGGTCAATCAGTGACCTGGGGGAACCATCCGGGAAAGATTATTGGCGTTATAAAAGATTTTCATTTCAATTCAATGCATGAAGCAATAGACCCACTGATTGTTCGCCTTGATGAAAACTGGCCCTGGGGAACTGTTCTTATTCGCACCAAAGCCGGTAAAACTAAAGAAGCAATTGCAGGATTAGAAAAACTTTGTAAAGGATTAAATCCAAGTTTTCCATTTACGTACCAGTTCTCTGACCAGGAATTTGCTAAGCTTTACAAGAGCGAGCAAATTGTGAGTAAGCTATCGAATTACTTTGCATTTCTCGCGATTTTAATTTCATGTTTAGGATTATTTGGCCTGGCAACATTTACAGCGGCACAACGTACCAAAGAAATTGGTGTACGCAAAGTGCTGGGGGCATCAGTACTAAATATTGTCGCCCTGTTTTCAGGAAATTTTATAAAGCTTGTTGCAATTGCTCTTCTTATCGCAGTCCCTGTTGCCTGGCTTGCAATGAAACAGTGGCTGCAGAACTTTACTTACAGGGTTGATATTGAATGGTGGGTGTTTGTAATTGCAGGTGCTATCACCATTTGTATCGCCTTACTAACGGTAAGTTATCAAAGTATTAAAGCTGCGATTGCTAATCCCGTGAAGAGTTTGAGAACGGAATAGTCTGAACCGGGATTTAGAAGCATTAAGCGAATTATGAGGAAATTGTCTGAACCGGGATTTGCGGGAGTAGGGACATGACTTTATCAGACGTATGGGATGATTAGTGCAGGCCCGTTTCTGCAGCAAATGACAGTGCCCAAGATCTACTTTGAATAGGGAATTAATATGTATTATAGCTTTCATATAATAGAAGCATTAGCATCATTTGTTAGGTCTACAAAGTTCGATAACAATTTTTCAATGGGCTATTGGGGTAAAGCTTCGGCTTATGGCCCTAGTATCAATGATTTAAATTATAGCGCTTCACCAGAGGCATCAACCGCCATCCATAAAGCAAAAGATCTAAGCGGTAATTGCACTGCAGTAGAAAAAGCATTGATTTATGTTATGCAGGTAAGATATTTACCGGACACTACATAAACACGGGAACATTTGAACCAGTTGTATGTACTTTATTTTGAAAGTCATCCTAAATATTACATTTCTTTATTTCGTAATTCCCGTTTTAGCTTCCATGCTCAAGGTTGCGTGCGGCACTGCACGAAGGCGCGCTTTATCTATAAGTTTACCTGTAACACGGCATATACCGTATGTTTTGTTTTCAATTCGCATTAAAGCTTTTTCGAGATGGTCGATAAAGGTAATCTGACGGCTTGCCATCTGGCTCAATTGCTCTCTTTCCATGCTCATGCCTCCGTCTTCCATTGTCATATACCGGTTATCAGTCTCATCACCTCCCATTTCATCCCGGCGCGTAATGAGACCTTGCAGATAGGCCAGCTCTTTTTTAGCAGCATCCAGTTTTTTACCTATAAGATCTTTAAATTCCTGCAATTCTGCATCACTATACCGCATAATGGGGTTAGCAGTAGCAGACGCAGGAGTGTCTAAAACACTTTTCATAAAATCAGGCTCGTAGTCCACCTTCCGGTCAGTAGATGTTTTAGGAATAACTACATGATTATTATTTTCTGCTGTTGTCCTGGACGTTTTTGAAGATGCTTTAGGCATTTTTGCTTCTTTTTCCACAGCAACCTCTGCTTTAGACTTTTTCTCAGCAGCTATTTCTTTTTTTGACGTTACAACCTCTTTGCTTTCGGTTGTCTTTGCTATTGGCGTTTTTTTCACGTGTGCTTTCGATTTTTTTGTAACCGGTTTATCTATTTCTATTTTGCCGGTTGTGGATTTAGTAACTTTATCTGACGCAGTTTTTGACTTACGGGTTGCAGATATGATTCCCTTTTTGTCCGGTTTTTGGTTCTTTTGTTTTGTTGACAATACAGATCGCTCTTTCCCTGAAGTCACTTTTGCTGAAGCAGCCTTTTTTAATAAAAGCTTAGCCTCAAAAGCCGGCTTTGCTTCTTTCAGGAGTTTTTTTGCAGCCATTCTGTTATGCTTTTTTTATTACACTAACTTGTAATGGGATGTCGTTTATTTCTATTTCAGTTGCTCCAATGGATATTTTTGGCACAAAATCAATAGAGTCGGCTAAAATTTCGGCGCAAATATAGTTTTTATATTCATTTATTGAATTTATCAGGCGTTCATTTTCAACTATATTAATGTTAATTCGGTCGGTGACTTCAAAACCACTGTCTTTTCTTAGATTTTGGATACGATTTACAAACTCCCTGGCTTCACCTTCTTTTTTTAACTGATCAGAAATCGTTATGTCGAGGGCTACAGTAAGGGTGCCTTTGGAAGCCACACTCCAGCCGGGAATATCTTCTGCAGATATTTCTACTTCACTTACATTTAAAGTTAAAGGTTCGCCATCAATCTGCAAAATTAATTTTTCTTCCTTTTCAAGGGTAGAAATGTCATTTTGAGAAAAACCTGCCAATGCCAATGAAACAGCTTTCATTTTCGGGCCCAGTTTTTTTCCTAATGCAACATAATTTGGTTTTATTTTTTTGTTGATAAAACCTTCAGTTTCGGTTATATATTCAATTTCTTTTACATTTACCTCGCTTTTTATTAAATCCCCGACTTGCGTTAGTTGCTCTTTCATTTGGGTGTTTAATACAGGAACGAGCACTTTCTGCAAAGGTTGCCTAACTTTTATATTTACTTTTTTTCTAATGCTCAGGATAAGGGAGGAAGCATCCTGGGCCAGTTGCATTCTTTCTTCCAGCGCCGCATCAATAGCTTCTTTATTTTCTTTTGGAAAATCAGCAAGATGAACGCTTTCCACTTTGAAACGGCCTGTGACGGCATTAAGATTTTGAAAAATTGCATCGCTGAAAAAAGGAGAAATGGGTGCCATTAGCCTTACAACCGTTTCCAAACATTCGTATAACGTCTGGTAGGCCGATATCTTATCTTGTCCGTATTCGCCTTTCCAAAAACGGCGACGGCAAAGACGAACATACCAGTTACTTAAATGCTCATCTACAAACTCTTCAATAGCCCTACCGGCCTGTGTTGGCTCGTAATCGTCCATGCCGCCTGTAACTCTTACAATCAGGCTATTAAGCGACGACAATATCCAACGGTCAATTTCAGGCCGCCGCGTTAATGGAATATACTCTTCTTTGAATGCAAACCCGTCGAGATTGCTGTAAAGTGCAAAAAACTGGTAGGTGTTATACAAGGTGCCAAAGAATTTACGCTGCACTTCCTGAATGCCATTGATATCAAACTTGAGGTTATCCCAAGGGCTGGCATTTGTCATCAAATACCACCTGGTAGCATCTGCACCAAATTTGTCAATTGTTTGAAACGGATCTACAACATTACCAAGACGTTTACTCATCTTGTTGCCGTTCTTATCGAGCACCAGGCCGTTAGAAACAACAGTTTTGTAAGCCACACTATCAAATAATAATACGGCAAGAGCGTGCAAAGTATAAAACCATCCCCGCGTCTGGTCTACACCTTCTGCTATAAAGTCGGCAGGGAATGCTTTGCCTTCATCAATCATACCTTTATTCTCAAAAGGGTAATGCCACTGAGCATAAGGCATTGCACCGCTGTCGAACCAGACGTCAACAAGATCAGGTACACGCCGCATAATTTTGCCGCTTTTACTTAAAAGAACTATTTCATCAACAAAAGGTTTATGAAGTTCTAAATTTTTATAATCAGGAATAATACTTTGTATCTTTGTGTCAAATAAACCTGCGCCCATATCTGCACGACTAAACGTAGGGCTGATATGCGTAGCAGTGGCGGCTGTACTAAACTCCTCACTTGCACCAGGTTTATTTACTTTCCATCCGGTTAATAACCATGTTTCTTTCTGACCGAATTTACTCTTTGAAAGCACTGCTTCATATCCGTTATAAATTACATGCACAGTGTCCTTTGCAGCGACTTCTTTATATAATTCACCTTTAGCAATTACTTCTACCAATTTAATTGCCACGTCTAAACCATTGCCTGTTTCTGCATCTCTTTTTGCTATTATATGGCTGATTCCGTGTCCGCCTTTGAATTTTTGCTCTATATTTCCAGGCTCTCCCCAAACAAATGTTATTTCATTTACATCTTTTAAATCATAACGATGCATTGCGCCTGGCGCATCAATCTGTTGAGTAATTACTTTCTTTAAACTCCAAATTCCGCTTTGTATGTTTAAAAAATCCTTTTTTTCTTTCGAATAGTAATTACTCTGACTTATAGCGATATTGATATTAAAAAAAAGCTCTTCAATACTGCCAATACAAATCTCCTCACTTCCGTCTTCGGTTTTCCAGATTGGCAGAGGAGTTCCCCAATAGCGGCTGCGGCTCAGGTTCCAGTCTACCATGTTCTCAAGCCAGTTGCCAAAACGGCCTTCACCTGTAGACTTTGGTTTCCAGTTAATTGTCTTATTAAGTTCAATCATCCTGTCTTTCTTAGCCGTGGTTTTTATAAACCATGCATCTAAGGGATAATAAAGAATAGGCTTATCTGTACGCCAGCAATGCGGATAGCTGTGTTCATATTTTTCGACTTTAAAAGCCCTGTTTTCTTTTTTCAGCTTCACAGATATATCTACGTTTACATCCTGGTAAGCTTTATCATCTTTATAATTTTTTACAAACCTGTTGCTGAATTCTCCAAGTCCATCTACAAACTTACCTTCCCGGTCTACTAAAGTCAGTATTCCAATATTATATTTTCTGCCGACTTTGTAGTCATCCGCTCCAAATGCAGGAGCGGTATGCACAATGCCTGTACCGTCTTCAGTTGTTACAAAATCTCCCATAAGTACACGGAACGGCCGGGGTGCCTCATCTGTTAACGGCAAAATATTTTTCAAGCTGTTAGCCTGACCGGGAAGAAGTTGCTCATACTGAATTCCCTCTACATCTGCTCCTTTAAACGCTGCCAGAATTTTCCATGGTAAAACTTCACCGCGCCCCTCTTCAGAGGATAAGGAGGAATACTTATCAAATTCTGCGTTTTCTCCCTCAGATTTAAAATACTTACTTAATAATGCTTTTGCAAGAATAACATTTACCGGAAGGTGCGTATAAGGATTATATGTTTTTACCAGAACATAATCGATGTTTGATCCGGCGGTAAGGCCAAGGTTTGAAGGAAGTGTCCATGGCGTGGTTGTCCAGGCAAGGAAATAGATGTCTGTCGACGGTTGACCGTCGACAGTATTAAAAAGAAACTCAGATTTTTCATTTCTTATTGCCTTAAACATCGCGACTACAGAAGTATCCTTTACATTTTTGTACGTGCCCGGCTGGTTGAGCTCGTGAGAGCTTAAACCTGTTCCTGCTCCGGGACTATAAGGTTGTATGCTAACGCTCTCGTATAACAAACCTTTGTCGTACAGTTGCTTAAGAAGCCACCAAAGTGTTTCTATATATTTATTTTCAAAGGTGATGTATGGATTATCGAGATCGACCCAATAACCCATTTTGGTTGTCAGCTCATCCCACTTGTCTTTGTATTTTAATACTTCCCTCCGGCAGACCGCATTGTACTCTGCAACTGAAATTTTTTTACCAATGTCTTCTTTTGTGATCCCTAACATTTTTTCTACGCCCAGTTCTACAGGCAGGCCGTGGGTGTCCCATCCGCCTTTGCGTTTTACCTGGAAACCCTGCATGGTTTTGTACCTGCATACCAGATCTTTGAGTGTGCGGGAAATAACGTGATGAATACCGGGCATACCATTGGCGCTGGGAGGACCTTCATAAAAAACAAAAGGTGTTGCTCCTTCTCTTAACTCCACACTTTTTTCAAAAGCATTGTTTTTTTCCCACTTACTTAAAATTTCTTTTTCTATTGCGGGTAGATTCAATTCTGAAAACTCTTTGTATTTTACGCTCATAATCTTAATAAATGCTCAATATATAGTAAAAAGGTGTGCAAAGTTAAGGAAACCTGCCGGGCTTTTATGTGAAAGAAAAGCAGCATCTGCACTGTAAAGCATATAGCAGAGCCTGCAACCGGAGAAAGAATTATAAAAAGGTTATTCTTGCGTTTTTGAAAAAACTAATGCCTGCACAGAGGGTAAATCTTTTTCAAAGAAAAAAAAGCTCTATTGATAAAAAGAACCAAAATTGTAATAAAAATAAATTCAGCCTTTGTTCATCTGATAATATTATTTTTACCGGGCTAAAAAATTAACTAACTATATGTCTCTAAAGTTTGCAAATAACCGCATGATTAAATTCTTGTTTGTCGGCTTCTTTAGCGCATTTACTATTTCCTGTACTCATGTAAAACGAGTTACAGACGCTGTTGCCGATACTGCTGATACAGGAAAATTAACTTATCAAAACCCTGTTTTTAATCATAATTTCCCCGATCCTAACCTCGTGGAAACCAAAGACGGTTTTTTTTATGCCTACTCTACTCAGACAAGCTGGAAGAAAGAGAATTTTGGCGGCACATACTTTCTGCCGGTTCTTCGTTCGAAAAACTTAGTCAACTGGGAAGTGGTAGGGGACGCGTTATTAAAAAAACCAGACTGGAAATCAGCAGGTGGAATATGGGCGCCAGATGCATCATTTTATAGAAATACCTATTTTTTATATTATTCATATTCCACCTGGGGAGATCCCGATCCGGGCATTGGAGTAGCAACTTCAGCAAGACCGGAAGGTCCATTTACAGACCATGGAAAATTATTTTTCAGCAAGGAAATTGGCGTAAACAACTCTATAGATCCGTATTTTTTTGAAGATAAAGGAAAACCTTATCTTATCTGGGGCAGCTTTAATGGTATTTACGGTGTAGAGCTATCTGAAGATGGTTTGCAGGTAAAGGGCGAAAAATTCCAGATAGGAGGAAATGCTTATGAAGGATCATATATTTATAAAAAAGGGGGATATTATTACTATTTTGGCTCGGCGGGCACCTGTTGCGAGGGCGCAAAAAGTACCTACTCGGTAAAGGTAGCGAGATCGCCGGCATTTAAAGGACCATATAAAGATAAGGAAGGCAAACCTCTGCTGGAAAATGGGGGAACGCTGTTACTGCAGAAAAATCCGGGAGATGAGGGTTTTACAGGGCCTGGTCATAATGGTGATATTGTAACAGATGAAGCAGGCCAAACGTGGATGATTTATCATGCTTATGAAAAAAAACAACCTGCGACGGGCAGGGTAATGCTATTAGACAAAATCGAATGGAAAGAAGGATGGCCCGTTATTAATAAATCACAGCCAGGTCTTGCACCTCACGCAGGCCCTGTTTTCCGTTAAATAAAATTTCAATAATTTGTGCCTCCATTTATTTTGTAACCATACCTTTTAAAACAGCATTATGAAAAGACTCTTATTAGTGATCGTCTTTGCTCAGATTACCTTTTTTACTTTTGCGCAAAACAAAGTACTTCCAAAAGAAGAGCAGATAAAGCTGGCTTTACTTAGTGCGCCGGCAGAAAAAAAAGACAGCGCCACAGTTTATGGATATTCAGCTAATAAAGACTTTATTCTGTTGCGAAAAGGCAGTAACGAACTCATTTGCCTGGCTGATGATCCTGGTCAGCCTGGCTTTTCTGTTGCCTGTTATCATAAAGATCTTGAGCCTTTTATGCAGCGGGGCCGTGAATTAAGAAAAGCCGGAAAAACCTTCCAGGAGATATTTGACACGAGGGAAAAAGAAGTAAAAGCAGGCAAACTTCAAATGCCAAAACAACCGACAACGCTGTTTGTATATTCTGCCTCCAAAGAAGATTACAATGACTCTACAGGCCAGGTAAAGAAGGGCTATCTGAGGTCGGTTATTTATATTCCGTACGCTACTCCCAAAAGTACAGGATTGCCTTTAAAACCGGAAGCGCCAGGAATGCCGTGGATGATGGATCCGGGCACACACGCGGCACACATAATGATTAACCCGCCGGAAAGTAAGTAGACTTTTAGTATTTAAATTATGGTTGTTTCATTTATAAAGGCTAATGACGGAAAATAAAATATAGTCTATATCATCCCTATTAATGAATAAAAGAGAAAAAACAGTAATTCTTATTTGTATTGTTATTACTGTATTAGCTGGTTTTTTGCACTATACTCATGCAAATGCAGTGCTTGGCTTTGCCGTAACGGCAGGTGCACTTGCACTGCTGGCAATGATCGTTGGTGATGCTACCGAACAATTGGGAAGCCGTATGGGACCGGGAGCTACCGGCATTTTGCAGTCTGCACTTGGAAATCTTCCTGAATTATTCGTTTGTATTTTTGCTCTCAGGGCCGGACTTGACAAAGTGGTTCAGGCTGCTTTAATCGGCTCTATTTTAGGAAATTCGTTATTGGTTTTAGGCCTGGCAATATTTGTCGGCGGACTTAAAAACGGAACGCAACATTTCAGATCTGAACCTCCTAAAATGATTGCTACTTTAATGATCCTGGCATTTTCTGCTTTGGCAATCCCCACCCTGACCAATGTTTTGCATACCTCCGCTGAAGCTCATATTAATGCTTTAGATATTTTTGTAGCCATTATATTACTGATTATTTTTATCGCAAGTCTGTATTTTTCATTAAAAGGCGATAAATCAATTGTGTCTTCCAAAGATGACAAAGAAAAACGCCAAAACGCCTGGTCACTGGGATTAACACTATTTGTACTTACTGTTGCAGGCGCTGCTGCCGCTTTTGTTTCCGATTGGTTTGTTGAAGCGCTTAAGCCTGCAATGAAAACTCTTGGTATCAATGATACATTTGCCGGCCTTGTGATTGTAGCGCTGGCGGGGAACGCAATTGAAAATCTTGTTGGCATACAGCTTTCTTATCGCAACCAGGCAGACTATGCAGTCAGTGTTATATTAAACAGTTCTTTGCAGATAGCGCTTGGATTATTTCCTTTGCTGGTGCTTCTTTCGTTTTTTTTAGGCGGGGCAATTTTATCTTTTGTCTTGTCGCCCTTGTTACTTACCTGTTTCGCTTTAGCCGTAATAGTAAGCGCGTTTATAGTATTTGACGGCGAATCAATCTGGCTCGAAGGTTTAGCCTTGATGGGATTGTATTGTTTAATAGCTGCTGCTTTCTGGTGGGGATGAGTCTTGTAAAAAGCTGAAATAGCCACAGGTAGACAAACAAGTATGGCAGAGTTTTACCTGGCTTTTAGTATATCAGGTTTAGTTTTACTTCATCTTGTGTTCCTTCTACTTTTACAAAAAGCTGCTTGTGCAATATCTCTTTCCCCTTGCTTTACATTTCTAAGTTAAAAACCAAAGGAAAGAATGAATTTTGCAATAATGAAAATTGTATAAATTGTTTCGGAAGTTGTATAACAATTATATAAATTAAATGGTAGAATTTGCATTGCAAAATTAAACGCCTGAAAATAAATTACTCTAATCAAAAAATGACCGGGAATATTGCTATTAGCCATAGAAGAAGAATAGTTCTATCTATTAATATTTGGCGATTTCTTTTTTATTTACAGAGGAATTATCAAGTTACTTTCGACAGATATCCTTCCAGGTCTAAATTTGGTTAACTGTGCTGATTCAATTTAAGTTTTATTTTCTTTCAGAAGAAGCAAATACAGGTATAAAACAGCATGCATTTTAAGAAAACGAAATGAAACTTTCAATTAAAAATATAGTATGCAACAGATGCATTATTGCAGTCAGGCAGGAATTTGAAAAAATACACTTGTCGCCAATAAGTGTGCAATTAGGAGAAGTTGAATTAAAGGAAGATGCTTCTGACTCTGAAATAAGTTATTTACGGGACCAGTTAGCCGATAAAGGTTTTGAATTGCTGGATGACCGTAAAAAAATGATTGTTGAAAAAGTCAAAAATATTATTATTGAAGTTATTCATGGGGCAGACGAAGTAGATATTACAATGAATTTTTCAAGCCTCATCGGGCAAAAACTGCACATTGATTACAATTACATCAGCTCTCTTTTTTCAAATACAGAAGGTATTGCTATTGAGCAATATATAATTCTTCAAAGGATAGAAAGAGCTAAAGAGCTTTTAGTGTATAATGAACTTACACTTAGTGAAATTTCCTATAAATTAGGATATAGCAGCGTTCAGCACCTTTCAATTCAATTTAAAAAGGTAACAGGTTTAACTCCCTCTTATTTTAAAAGTATAAAAGAGAACAGGCGGAAGCCATTGGATCAGTTGTAAATTCTATATATCTTTTCCTGGATGCTGTAACAGGCATATTATCAATCATCTTTGTTTATTTTTCTTTGCTTAAGGCTATGCCTGAGTAAAATCTATCCCTGTCAGGGTCATTCAAAGCTCTGCTACTAAACCTCGCTATTGCTAATTCAGGCAGGATTTTACATATGACTATTTTCACTTCCGCCCTGCTCAAATAAGACGAAAGTTTGGGTTCCCACAATTTATGTTGAAAAGCAGCCTCGATAATGATTGATATACGCCTGGAAATTAACAGATCTGCAGCCATGAAAAATGTCTCATAAATATCCGAATTAACTTCATTATTTAATTCGTTGTGATGAAGTCCAACTGTGTTTATATAACCTTCCTTAAATTCATCTCTCGAAAAAAGAGGAAGTTTTATCTTTTCTGATAATATATTTGCCAGGGTGGTTTTTCCTGAAGCGGGTCTTCCTGTAACTACTATTAACAAAGGTTTCATCATGCTTATTTTAAAAGCCGTTTTTACTAAAGTTAATTGTCACTAACCCTCTTCCTCAATCATTCTTTTTACTTCCTCAATCAATTCACCTTTTGTTATAGGTATTCCCATTATTTTATTATACCCTTTCGCATCAACCAGAAATTTATCGCGGATAATTTTTATCAGCTGGCCATTATTGATTTCAGGAATTAATATATGCTCGTAATTCTTCAAAATATCCCCAAGATTTTTTGGAAAAGGACGAACATAGCGAAGATGAGCATGAGCAACCGGAAAACCTTCATTTAGCAATTCATTCACTGCGCTTTTAATAGCGCCATAGGTACTTCCCCATCCTAATATAAGCACCTTTCCTTTAGGCGGCCCGTTATCTAATTTTTGCTCAGGTATATATTGAGAAATTTTTTCTACCTTCTCTTCCCGTATCTTAACCATCAATTGATGATTGTCGGGATCGTAACTGACATTACCCGTTATATTCTGTTTTTCAATTCCACCAATTCTATGTTCAAGACCAGGTGTACCCGGAACAGCCCACGGACGGACCAATTTTTCGTCTCTTAAATAAGGTTGAAACTTTTCTTCGTGGTCGCCAAGCTGCGTTTTAAATTTCACCTCTATCTTATGCAAATCGCTGCTTTTGGGAAACTTCCATGGTTCTGCTCCGTTTGCAATAAAACCATCGCTTAAAAATATTACAGGTGTCATGTGCTGCACCGAAATTCTTACGGCTTCGTATATAGCACTAAAACAATCGCTCGGAGTTGATGCAGCAATTACCGGCATGGGGCATTCGCCATTTCTGCCATAGTAAGCCTGCAGCAAATCGCTTTGCTCAGTCTTGGTAGGTAAACCGGTAGAGGGGCCGCCTCTTTGAACATTTATAATTATCAAAGGAATTTCAAGCATCACTGCAAGACCCATTGCTTCAGCCTTTAGCGCCATCCCCGGACCTGAAGTGGTAGTTACTCCTAATAAACCACCATAGCTTGCACCAATGGCAGATGTTATTGCAGCAATCTCATCTTCTGCCTGGAAAGTTTTAACGCCAAATGCCTTGTGCTTACTTAATTCATGCAAAATATCTGAAGCAGGAGTAATCGGGTAACTGCCCAGAAATAATTGTAAGCCGCTTTTTTGGCTGGCAGCAATAAGACCATAACTCAAAGCCTGGTTACCCATTATATTGCGGTAGCTGCCTTTATGCATCCTGGCCTTATTTACATAATAACGGGTAGTGAAGATCTCTGTAGTGTCAGCGTAATTATATCCTGCCCTTAAGGCTTTAATATTACTTTGAAGAATAGTATCTTTCTTACCAAATTTTTCTGTCAAAAAGCTGATCGTGTTATCCATGTCACGGTTGTACATCCAGTATAAAAAACCGAGCACAAACATATTTTTTGCACGGTCTTTTTCCTTTGTACCCATTTCAAATTCTTTCAGCGCCTCGCGGGTAAGCTTTGTAACGTCTATTTTAATTACTTCAAAATTACCAAGACTGTCATCTTCAAGCGGGTTTACACCCTCAGGATAATTTGCTAATCTTAAATTCTTTGCATCGAAACCATCTGTGTTGGCTATTATTCTCCCGCCTTTTTTTAAGTTTTTCAAATTTACTTTCAGCGCAGCAGCATTCATTGCCACCAACATATCAGCTTCATCGCCGGGCGTAAAAATTCTGTTGCTGCTGAAATGAAGCTGGTAACCACTCACTCCCGGAAGAGTACCTATCGGGGCACGTATTTCAGCAGGGAAGTCGGGAAAAGTGGCAAGGTCTATGCCTAATAAAGCGGTATTATTGGTAAACTGGCTTCCTGTCAACTGCATTCCATCTCCGCTGTCGCCGGCAAATTTTATAACCACGTCCTGTAAAACTTCTTCTTTACTGTTCATGTACGATCAAATATTAAACAATTTGCAAAAGTACTACATGTCAGGGTAGTATAAAGTTTGATTTTACATTTTTTGAGACGCTGTATTCTTAATAAAAATATAAATTGGGCTTATAAGCGGTTGTCCGGCGGAAGGAATTCTATTTTCCCACCATCGGCAGTACTAAATCGTAAGGTGCAAGCTTACCTTTAACAATTCATGATTTTTACAAACTTTCGACGTGCAGTAATATTTTGAAAAAAATTAAAGTGTTAGTAAATAAATTACATTAATTTAAAAATATGGTTGTATACCAATTAATCCGCTCTCATAGCCCACCCGCCCTTCAGGCTTCAGTTATACTCAAAATAAAACAAAAGAAATTTGAAATATAAAAATTGGTTTGTTTTAATCTTAGCAGTACTATCTCATATTCAAATGCTGCATGCCCAAAGGGCAAAAGATAGCAGTACAATAAATGATGTAAGGAGTTTATTGAAATTAAAAGTTAGTTGGAATTGTGGTCCTGAATGGGAGAAAAAAATTAGCAAAACATCTTCAATCAATTTTTTTGCAGGTCTGGTATTAGGAACTGCTTCGGATGGTTTTTCATTTTCCAATATTAGAAATAAATGGCAAGTTTCCCCAGAAGTATATGTAGAATACCGAAATTATTATAACCTGGGCCGTAGAAACAATCAACAAAAAAAAACTTTCAACAATTCTGCTAATTTTTTATTCGGCAGGGTTGATACTTACTATCCTGTTAAAAATCAAAATTTTTTTAATCTGCTGTTTTTGCAAGGTTGGGGGGCTCAACGATGCTTAGGCAAGAAAATAACCATTGACTCTCATTTGGGTATTACTGAACATGTATATTATGATAAGCCTCCCCATGGAGGGTTTAACTATATACTAATTGAACCCTTGGTTAACTTTTCTTTTAATTATGTATTTTAATCTATTAATTCAAAAAAATCAACAATGAAAAGGATACTTTATTTATTTGCCATTATTTGTATCTCATGGATGACTGGCTGTACTGTTGTCGGTAGTGATCCGCTGCCAACAACTCCGGCTTGTGATAATCAGGTTGCACCATTTGCTGTTGGGTTAGATTTTTCCGGGGCTTCTTATCTTTGTACAAGTGGGGCATTCGGCACTGTTCGTCCTCCAATGGCTGGTTTCAATTACATGAGTGCCGTAAGCAGTAATGGCACTATAGGCAGTTTATCTGATCCTAACTCATATTTATGTCAAATCACGTGCAAGAATGATCAACCATCAGAAAATCCAGGAAGCCCATGTAGTAACCCAGGGACGTTATCTTACACGTGGAGTAAAGCCGGAACTACTTTAGCTATTCAGGACTACAAGAACCATAATAGCGATATAACAGTGGATTATTATGATATATGTGCGCCATGTAGCCCTGCTATTTTTGAGGCACGTCCATATTTTGTAGGAGTAGTTACGGTACCTGCCGGGGTTAATTATGCAACTATTCCTTTACAAACACAACAAGTGTACATTGGCTCTCCGAATCCTTGTCAATAATTTTTAAACTTTTAAAAATAAAAAAATGAAAAATAAGTTTAAGTTTATAACCTTTTTACTGTTGAGTACTGCTATATTAACAATATCATGTAAAAAAAACAAAGATGATGTAGCGCCAACTATTGATGACCATTTTACTTTATTAGGTGCGATTGAAAAATATTATACAGTATTTAATAAAAAAGCAGACGGAACGTTTATGTTTGAATCAAATCTAAGTAATAATGATCCTGCTCTAACTAACATAACCCTTGCCGGTGGCATTTTTTATGATAAAAATGGTAATTCACAAGCAGGTGGCGGTCCGGTTTCAATAGGTAATAATCAGTTAATGCCTAATAATATTGGAACATACGGATTTGATAAAGTTCTCTCACAAAAAGGACTATATGGTACAAATGTTACTTTCACGCTAACTCCACCTGTTACTTCCAATCTTAGCCAACGTTCAATCAGTAACAATACGGTAACAACTACCCTATATTCTCCGTTACCTATTTCCATTAAAAATGTGGCACCACGAACACCAATAACATTGGTACCGAATCAAAACACTGCACTAACATGGAATGCTGATCCAAGTAATCCGAATGGTGTTATCATTATTGCAGAATATTTACCAACAAGATATATAAATAAAAATGCGCTTAGTGCAGGTAATACACATTTAATAGAATCGACTATGCAAGTTACAGACAACGGAAGCACTTCAATACCCTGGAGTTTCTTTTCTAAATTCCCTGCTGGCGGCCATATCATTTTGTGGGTAGCCAGAGGCAATTATACTATTGCAAGTAATGGAATTTATAATTATCAGGTTGGCGGCTATAGTGCAGCAGCAGTATGGGATGTAAAAGTTCCTAAACCTGCACCACCAGCAATAAATGGTAGCAGTGCTGTTTATTTTAGTTCCAGTGTAACTTCTAATGGTGGAACAATAACAGCAACTTCAGGAAGCCTTGTTACTGTAACGATTTCTGCCAGCGGTCCTGCAAATGGCAACATCTATCCTACTATCACATTCAATCTGTTATCTAACCTTCAATTTACTACAGGCGGAACTTCTATTAGGGCAGTTAATTCAAGTGCAACAGCCACCTTTACAATGCCTTCATCAGGCACTGTTAATTGGAATGGTACATACAGTCAACCATATAGTGCAGGCTCAGGGAGCATTGGTGTGAATTAATTAATTCTTCATTTTTCAATCAGTTTACAATTTAAAAAGAAAAGACTTTTTTCAGAAAATGGAAGGTCTTTTTTTATTTCTCCATTTAGTGCGAGTGCGTCAGCTTAACAAGCCCGCTCCTTGTAATATCATGCAATCTGATTCACTGACTATCTAAAATCCGCAAGGCTAAAAACAGTTTAAAAATTTACCTTAGCTTTTGGGTATGGTTTGTAAAAAATGTTTTCTTATAGCAGAAATTGAGGTTAAGCCAATAGTTGCATTAATATTTATTTTAATGCAATAGCTTCTTTCTTTATAAACTGTTCTTTTAAGGTATAGCTTTGAGGTATGTCTATGATAGCATCGCGAAGGCTTTGGGAGTCATCAATACGGATATAAATATGAATGCAGTTCTTTTCTGCTTCTTCTACTACCGATTGCTGATAAGCGCCGAAGAACGATATTTAAATTTTATAATTGCAAAGCCAGATTTATTCAATAGAGTTTCTTTAACGCATTTATCAAGTTATTTAGGTATTGAAAGGCAGTCATTGAGTAGAATTAGAAAGAAAGTAAGCATAAAATAAATTTTGTCACAAATGTGACGTGTTTCGTTTTCTGAAATAGTCATTTTTGCATTATGCTTGAAAAAAGCTGACGTGTAAATATGGAAAATGAATTAAGACCATTTTGGAATATAGCAATGGGTTCGCAAACTTCAAGATGGGTTTTATATAACATAGCTGTTTGTTTCGCTATATATTGGACTGGAAATATCATATTGTGGTATCCTTGGAGTGTTAATGCTAATTTAGGTATTGCAATGATGCTTACCATTATGCCCTTGTTTTGGGGCTTGGGCATTTACCTATGTTTAATTCATTACAACGGTAAAACCATTTTAGTAGGAAGTGCTTTGACAGCATTGACCATGTTAATTAGCTCTGTTATTTTGGATTATATTTTCTTTGGATTAATTCGTGGGGCATTGAATGACTTATATAAACCAACAACATTTTACGGTTATGGTTTCTTGACACTATTACCTTTTATTGAATTATTCCTTTTCAAAAAAATAATTTTAAAGAAAAAGCGAAATATACTTGCCAAAGATTTTGTTCCTATTGGAATAGCAGGTTTGACAAGCTTAATCATTCAAATAATAATTGTAATAAATTAATAAGAATTTTAATTAAAAATTCTATATTATGAATCACATAGGAAATTTTTTTGTTTATATGCTTGTTGCATTAATTGTATTTGTCTTTGTTTTGCTTTTCACATTGCGAAAACGACTCAAACAACCAGTTTTCAAGATCGTATTACAAGATCGTATTATTATCCATTATTGCTGTTGTTGGAGGCATGACATTTGCAAAAATTACTTATGGGAAAGGCGTGCCATGGTGGATATTCTATGTAATTCCTGCATTTATAACCTTTGTTTTGCCACCAATTGTCCTAAGCATGACAAAACGTGAACTGTTATTTTATATTCCAATATCGTTACTGATGGCACCAACTATTCATGTATTTTTTTCATTTTTCTTTGGTTGGCACGACTATATGCCACTTTTTTATGTATCATGGTGGCATGATTTAATTTGAAAAATAAAATCACATTTCATAAAATGAAGTTTTGCTCAATTGTGAGACTGAATATTATAACTTTATAGCAAGTAAAGAAATGGTAAGTCGAAAAATAAATTGCCACCAATAAGGGGTTTTGTGCAAGGTGGGGCTTGACGGAAGTGCAATCAACATTTTTTCTTAAATTCAACAAAATATTTTCAATCAGCAGCGGTTCTGGGCAAACGGAATTCTATCCCCAACCTGCACAAAGCCCTGTTCGTTAGACGCATATTATAATGCGACTTCATAACAGTTCAGAACTTATGCTAAACTTTAAAACAACCATTTTTTTGACAATTTGCTTTTCCCTGTTTACTGAATTATATGGACAAACATTTAAGGACACTTCAAAATTAATTGACCCTGAAATAGCAAAACAAGACTTTAAAGTATTTAGAGACAGCTTATTTCAAATTCACCCTTGCATTGACCGCTGCAAAGACCAACAAAAATTAAATCAACTTTTTGATAGTTGTTATTCGACTTTGACTGATAAAGTTTCAGAAATTGGACTATATGGCAAATTTAAATTTCTGCTTAGTTCAATTGAAGATGGGCATTTGTCGATCAGCCCGACAACTGAACTTAGAAACTACACTGATGCAACAGCACAGATTTTTCCTTTAAGTATTTATTTCACAAGAGATAAAGCTTTTGTCATTTGCGACAACTCTAATCAAATTCAGTCTGGCTCAGAATTATTAAGTATAAATGATAATCCAATTAATGAAATAAAAAAAACATTATTTCATTATATTGTTTCAGATGGCTCCATCCAAACAAAGAAAAGGTGGATTTTGAATAACAATTTCTGGTTTTACTATTACATGGTATATGGAGAATTTAAAAACTTTAAGGTTCAGTATAAGCAAAAAGATAAAAAGGAAACAACAACACTATTTTCAAATTCTTTTAAAAAAACTTCCTGCCTTCAAAAAGACAACATATCTACTAAAAATCTTATTCTTTCGTTCAAGCCAAGGGATTTTGCAGTACTTACAATCAAATCCTTCAGTCAGCAAGACTTTGATGATACAAAAGAAGATTTTAAAGCGTTCCTAAAAAACTCCTTTTTTGAAATCGAGAAAAAAAATATTCAATGTTTAATTATTGACATTAGACAAAACGGCGGTGGCAGAGATGTTTATGGGTCATTACTATATTCATACTTGACAAATAAGCCATTCCATTACTATAAATCTTTAGAAACAAAAACTCGGAAACTAACCGAAGATGACCATCCAAATTTGTCTATTCAATTTCCCAGTGAGAATAACTTTTCAGGGAAAATAATTTTCGTAATTGACGGTTTGAGCTTTTCAACAGCTGCTGAATTTTGTTCCATAGCGAAAAGTAATAATCGTGGAATGTTTATTGGTGAAGAGACCGGTGGTGGTTATTGCGGTAACAATTCAGGGAATTTTGTTGAGGTAGTATTACCAAACACAAAATTTGTAATTTCTATACCAACAACAAAATATACAATGGATGTCAAGCCGTCAATTTATACTGACAGGGGAATTAAACCGGACATAGAAGTATTGCCTGCAATTGGTGACATCATAAATAAGCGAGATGTACAACTAAATAATGCTCTTAAATTAGCAGGCAGAAAATAACAGCCGCTAACAGTTATGTTTGCAATATGTCGGCAGACGGAACGCGGCTCAAGTTTAGTTTTTCAACTTGGCTTTTGTGCAAGGGTTGGGCCTGACGTTCCCTGATTGCCCCACCATCGCAAAGCTCTAAAACGTTCGCGGTAATGCGGTTTGGACACACCCTAATAGTTCAGGCAGGACGAAAAACGATTACCTTCATGGCGACATTAAGAAAGCATGAAACTCGACCGTTACGAACTAAAAGCTGGGCAAAACCTTACTACTTTTGAATTTTTAAGCGAAGGACCTAAAGGAAAAATAATTAAGCTGGTGCAATTCCAACAAATGAACCTGCCTAATCTTTATAACCTTGCTTTTGGTGACCTGAACTCATCAACAGCACAACTTGACGACAAAGTAATTACCGACAATGGCGACAGTGAAAAAGTTTCAGCAACTGTTGTAGCAGCTGTTTATGCTTTTGCAGGACAGTATCCAAATGCATGGATTTATGCTACCGGCAGCACCGCGACAAGAACAAGATTATACAAAATGGGCATAAACAAATATTTTGACATTGTAGAAGAAGACTTTGATATCATGGGAGAACATCAAAGCGAATGGGAATGGTACGAGAAGGGAAAGGACTATCAGGCATTTGCTGTTCATCGCAAAAACCAGTAAATTTGAACTATGAAAAGTATGCTTGAAATCAACGAAAAGAAAGTTCCTGCTGTTCGCATTGACCCTTCCCTTGACAAATACGACAATGTTGTACTTTTTCCTGAAAAGCTTGCTCAAGCAAATGAGCAAATTAAAAAATGTGGTTTTCCTAAACTTCCAAGCAAGAAACACAGCCGCTAACAGGGTATTGCCAATATTGGGCTGGACGGAATTCTTATGTACCTTTATTAGGAATTGAGTAAGTCAATATGGTAGTATGTTGGTGAAGAACACCACAGCGGCAAAAAAAATACTACATGTAAGGGTAGAATAGAGTGTGATTTCAAATTTAGCGGCGCAGGTATTTTTAATAACTATATAAAGTGGGCTTATGGTAATGTGAGAAAATTTAAAAATTAAGGTGTAGCGCAATTGATAAGATCACCATTTATTACTATTTCAACATAAAAATTTTCGAAGCTATGGTGTTTAGTTTGTGGTTTTATACAAATTAATTTATTGGTATTCCAAACCAGGTAATCTTTTTCTCATAAAACATAGATTTCCGTTTTGACTTTCCTTTGCTAAAATATGTTTTCAGCCAATCCTGTTGTTCCTGTACATGAGTTTCGATGTCGTCAATTGATTTATCCATCTTCAAAATCAATGAGGCTGTATTTGCATCAGGACTTTTTATTCCGGTTAATGTTGTTTTTGCTTTTTTTAGTTTTATGTCTGCGCTATCAATCATTCCCTGAATTTCAGAATCTGATTTGTTAGGTACAAATTGCTTATTCCGGTATTGAATGAAACCATTAAAGTCATTTATACCACCATTGTAATCAGAAACTGCTGCATTGTACAGATTTATGGTTGTATTCTGTTTGTCATTTTCTATTTCTAATTTAATGTGTTGCAATCTGTCAAAAATTAAAGAGTTCTTCACTCCATTTTTCTCGATCCTTTGTGCGGAAGACGTTAATTGCTCAATATGATTTTGGCTTTCAAATGCCTTGATAGAATCGATATAACTAAAAAATAGCTTTGACTTGTTTTGTTGTGTTTTGCCCTCATAAAATTTCTGGTTAGTAATTGGATAATTCAGAAACTGCCAAAGGAAATCGAAGGGCATGTGAGATTTAATGAATGCAGAAGGCCTGACCTTGAAGTATTCATTATTTATTTTCTTATAAAATTTTCCATTGCTAACATAACCCGATCCCCAAGTTGGGTCGAACATAAACCAGGAGCTGTCAATGAAAGCAGCACACCAGGCATGGGGAATATAATCTGCAAATCCATTTTGCTTTGTGTAACCTTCAATAACGAAAGATTTTATTCCTGACTTCGAACAAATGTCATTGAACAAAGCAGCATAATTTTCGCAAATGCCTTTCCTTGTTTTTAACGGCTTTGTAATTTTATCTTCTTTCGGCTCATAAAAATTTATCGCGAACATATTATCAATGTCATAATGAATGTTCGTAGCAACCCAGATAAAAATTGCCCTCGCTTTTTCTTTGTCAGTTTTAAAGTTTGAGGTTATATAATTTGAGATGCTCTCCGTTGTCCTCGTTAGTGAATCGGGAAGCTGAAGCATTTTCTTGTCAATTATTGAAAATTCATTTGCCACAACCTTTTGTGCCTGCAAAACGGGTGTCGATAAAAGAAAGAAAACAATGAGTTTAATCTGTTTCATACTAAATAAAAGTTGCCAAAAGTGTTTTACGTACAACCGTAGAATAACGAATTCGAACTATTTTTATTATTATGAAACCCAATCAATGCATTTATAAACAATTATTAGAGCATTTTCATATTCTCATTATCTATAAAAAAATTGCTTTTTTATAAACACAAAAAAGTAATTTCGTTTCGTTTATCTTATGCTTACTGATTCAAGGCAATCGCGGCTGAAAAAATTTTATAAGGCATTCTCCAATTTAACCACAAATAATTCGCCAGGCATTTCTCCTGGATGAATTTGAGAAATATCTATAACGTAGTCATTACCAACTTTTTTTAATACTAAAGATTTTTTACTTCCTAAAATACTTGCAACTGTTCCGGCTGCGGGTTTAAAATTTCGAATGTATAGCCGCGAACTGTAAGATGGAAATATGCCGTATAGATTTTTACCTTTTGTAGTAAAAAATGCTTCTATATGTGCCTGTGTTTTGTTAGGTTTTACCAGTTCTGCAATACTATAACCTGCCATAAAACTTTCTTTCTTTTTCTGTGGTTTTTCGCCTCCACTCCACTGATAAGATTGCTTGTAGGCTTCGGTTCCGTAGATGGCTTCCCCATTTGTTTGCAGCCAGTTGCCCATATCGGTAAGACGCTGCTGCATAATGACAGGAATACGGCCGTCGGCAGTGGGGCCAATATCAAGCAGCAGGTTGCCTCCGCGTGACACAATATCTATCAGCAATAATATTAGATCACGACTTGTTTTATAATCTTCCAGTTTCTCGTTTCTGTTGTAGCCATAAGAATGGCCGATACCCTGGCTTTCTTCCCAGATCACATTAGGGTCCATTCCACTTCCGTATTCAGATGTTGTATAAGTACAGGTATTTTTTCCGCGTGTATTGCTGCCCCATCGGTCATCCACCACTACATCTTTAGCAACAGGAGATTCGTTAAATAGCCAGGCAAGTAATTCAGGACTGCGCCATGCAGTATCAGAAAGTTCCCATTCGCCGTCTGAAAAAATAACAGACGGTTTATAGCGTGTTACCAAATCTTTAAACTGCGGAAACATGTGCTCGGATACAAATCGTTTCTTGTCTTGTTTCCATAAGGGATTGAACCATTCATACAAAGAATAATAATAGCCCATTTTTAATCCGGCATCTCTTACTGCGTTGCTAAGATCGCCTAACAGATCGCGCTTTGGTGTGCCTGTTACTGCATTCCATGGACGTTGCCAGTCCCGGTCAGCCTCTGCACTGTTCCACAGGCAATAACCTTCGTGGTGTTTTGAAGTCAATACTACATATCGGGCGCCTGATTTTTTAAAAACATCTGCCCATTGCTTCGGGTCAAACATCTCTGCTTTAAACTGCGATTCAAACTGCGGATATTTAAAATCAGCGCCATAATTTTTATCATGAAAAGCTGTAAAATCTTTTTGTTGCTCATTAATGCGATACCAATACCACTCTGCATAGCTGTCCCCGCTGTTAGGAATCACCGGTGCATAGGAGGGAACGGCATACAAGCCCCAGTGAATAAAAATCCCAAACTTATCCTGGTGAAACCAGGCAGGAATTTTTCGTTTGTTAAGTGAAGCCCAGTTTGCTTCGTAGTGCTGAGCATCAGCCATTGAAAAAAAACAAATACAAAGCAGAAGTAAAAAACATCTTTTCATATAACAGTCGTTTTTTTTGATTAGGTTTGAATTGACCTTTATGGTCATGAACTTCGTAATGTTACGTATTTGGCAAGTTTCATTCCCTTATATCTATAAAAATAGAAAACTATTTCCTGAATTGTCAATTCCTTTTGGATTTCCGCCAACACTGAAAGACTATTGAGCCGTATCCATCGATGCATTTTCTTCATTCTGCTTAGTCAATGCCACTTGCTTAACCAGAGGAAACCGGCTATTTTTTGCAAATGGAGTCTTGGTTGACGGATTCCCCGTTCCTGGCTTTTCAAAGCTTTTAATATATCCTCTTTTCATCAATATGGGAATTACATAACTTCCTGCAAGCCTTACCGCTTCGCTTGAGCCTTTGGCATCTTCGAGGCGAATACAGGTAACAATATGTCCCGGCCCGTTTGCTTTGGGAGCGAAGAATACATACCAGCCGTCATTTATCCTTTCACTTTTCCATATCCTTTCAGGGGTGCCTGTTTTTCCTGCGACTTTCAATCCTAAACGTGCTGTTTTGTTCGCGCTTTGCTCAAGCATGTAATCTGTCATGTGCTTCGCATATTGAGGGCTTTTAGCTAAGCGAACACCTGCCTCCAAAGGAGCCATTTTACCGCTTACACTTATTACATACCGGTTTGGCACCAGTACTCCGTGGTTGGCTATTCCGGCAGCAACTCTTGCCACGGCCGCAGGTGTTGCTATCAATTCTCCCTGCCCCCATGCCATGCCGGAAACGCCTTTGCCCCTTGTCCGTCTTATATTATTCGGGTTGTAACTATAGATGCTTCTAAATTCTGTTTTGCGCCATAGCCCGCGCCAATTGTTTTGTTGCCGGATGTTGTTGGGATCATTTTCATAAAAATATCCGCCAACACCATGCAAAAACATCCCGGTCTGCAGATACAAGGTTCCCATTTCTTCCTGCAGCCTCTCCTGGTTTGCAAGTCGTATGAAAAATGAATTATTCGATTTTACAATCCCTCTTTCAATAGTTATATTGCCCGCCTCGTCCGGTTCCGGACCTTTTATCCGTATGAGGTCTTGAGGAAACACGCGAATTGTTTTGCTTGCAGCCGCTTCTCCTAATTTATTGAAAGCTGCCAATGCGGTTACCAGTTTTGCAGTGGAACCCGGTTGCGTTGCATAAGTGAACCCAATATCGCTGTTGACATTCCATCCGGGAAATTTATTCAATTCGGCTTCACTTAATGTAAGCATGTCCCAATCGTTAACCGGCGGCAAAGGATAAGATGCAGACGCAAGCACATCTCCCGTATTATCTTCCATCACCACAACTGACACGCGCTTGATTTTTACGCTGTCGTCTGTTGCCAATGCTTTTTGCAGATTTGTCTGCAGCGCTGCATCCATAGTCAGTTGCACATCACGGTTTCTTCGTTTAAAAGAATCTACCTGCTGACTGTTTATACCGGCAAGCAACAACCTGGAAAGTGCGCTATAATCCCTTTTGGTAACTGTCATTTCTGTGGATGTTTCCGGCAGAAACCGGTCTTGCCTGAACCGGTGAGCGCTTACCTCAAATTTTGCTGCCGGCGTAGGAAAGCCCCGTAATTCTGCGGCATGCTCATACTCACCAAAATACCCGTTTGAGGAGCCATTAAAAACGCCTGTATTTGCATCGCCGGTCCAGAAAAACATTTGTTCTCCGAAGGGGTAATACCTGTCTAAACGCTTGTAAGCAAAAGCCTCTACATTTTCTTTTGAAATGCCAAGAGCCAGCAATGAATCTTCCTGGTTTTTAATGAGCTCAACATGACTCGTCGCTAATATTTTCCCTTTCCTGTCTAATAAATTTCCTGCCTGCAGCCTGTTTATTAAAATAGAAATACGGGGATTATAACTAAACATTCTTGCCCCGCTCCTGTCTGCAACGAGCGCCGGCTCTACCACCCATTTTTTATTATTAAATAAATATTTTGAAACATTTACCCCTAATAACATGATGCCAATACATGCCGCCAAAAGCGCCGGAAGTAAATTTTTATCCTGCTGCCGCGTGATAAATTTCATTTGTGCCGCGCTGCCCTGCAAATGAGATGCAGACAATAAAAAACCAGCCGCAAGCATATTGCAAAGCAATGAAGAACCACCGTAACTCATAAATGGCAAAGCAACTCCCGACAGCGGCAATGCTCCGGTAGAACCACCGGCTATTAATATAAATTGGATAAACGTACTGACACCAATTCCTGCACATAAGTAGAATAAAAAAGGCGTTCCTGTTTGCCTGCCGATATTAAAAGAACGGTGCAGGTAGATAAGGAAAAGGATAAATATGCAGATAATACCCGCCCATCCAAACTCTTCTCCCATTGAGGGCAATATCATATCGGTATGCGCTTCAGGAATTGTTTTGGCAAAACCTTCTCCGGCACCCTGCCCTGTTACTCCACCGCTCGCCATTGCCCAGATACCATTTGCCACCTGGTCGCCGCCAAATACTTCATTGTTCCACGCATCCTGCCAGATAGCTTTTCTGTCTGTGAGACGATGAACAGGGCCGGGAAATATTTTATCTAAATAAGGAACCTGGTCGAGCAGCAAAAAACCTGCAATGACCACCAAAGCCATGACTGACGATTCGCTCAACTGCTTTTTCTTAAACAGCATATAGATAAGCATACAACCAACAGTAACACCTGTTGCTATCCACACATTTTTTAACGCCCACAAAGAAATCACGTACAGAACAATAGCAGCTACCATATTGGCAAAATCGCCGCGTGAAAATGAGAAAAGAATAATAAAGGTAAAACAGCAAACCATTGCCGGCCCGAGATCGCCCAATACTAAAAAGAGAAGGATGGTGCCAAGGATAGCAAGTAAAGAAAAGAAGAAGAACGAAAAGCGTTTGTGCCATGAGGTATATTCCGAGATATATTTTTCATTAGCGGCAAAAAAGGCTGCAAGAAAAATTACCACTAAAAACTTCACTATCTCGCTTGGCTGAAAACCGAGCAGGTTCACTTTTACGCCGCTTCCCTCCGGGCCCGTTCCAAAAAGAATAGTCAGCATCAATAAGCCCATTGCCATTACTGCCCATTGCCATCCATTCGATGCGCTGCGAATATTTTTAAAAATAAACAACCGAAAAAGGCCCGAATCTGCGGTAAACCGGCGGAGATTAAATAACATGAGAATAACAATTGCGAAAATGCCGCAACCAAAATAAGTTAACGTGCTTTTTGCAAAAAAGCGATCTCTCAAAGGATCCTGCAGACTAAATAATGTTAAGAACGAAAGCCCGGTCAGTATCATTATGACCGGAAGGATAAACTGGTCCGCTTGCGGAAAACGGACACTAAGCAGGAGATGAAGCAGCCAGAAGGAAGCAATAAAACTCACTGTAATTATCCAGAACCACCTCGTTGCTTCTTCCGGTGTTCGGACAATGAAAGATTTTTCTTTTTTTAAAGTATTAAAATCACGTGTTGAAAACAGCTTGATTGTATTTGGCAACTGATAAAAAGTAAAGGCAGCATTGTTCTCTAATTTTGACACTCCCTGCGATCTGCCAAATTCATAACCCGGTTGCAGCGGCAGTATGGCAAATGAATTATTTTGAGGCAAACTTGAAAAAGAAAACCTGCCGTTGTCATCCGTACGTGCATAAGCGCTGAGAGATTGCAATTGACGGTTGCCCGACGAATCAAGTGCATAAACTTTTCTTACCCCTTTTGAATTAACTGTTATTTTCCGGCTGATATCATCCACATCTTCACTGTACAAGCTGTCGGAAGGCAAGATAAGCTGCAAACGCACCAGCACACCCTGCACAGGTGTTTCACCTGTCCTTACAACTGCTCCGTTTATTGTCCCGCTTCCCATTGCCAGATCATTGCGTTGGGGCAATGGTGCAGGCTTTTTTCTTTCCTTGTCGTACAAAGAAGAATCTTCGTCTGTGAAACCTATCAGCGACCGCTCTATTTGCGCTCTTCTTTTAAACTCCTCTCCTCCTCGCATATCCGCATCTTCTACACTGACCTTGTATTTACTTTTATTAAGTTCGCCGACATTGTCAGTGACACCTGCGGTATTATTCCTTCCATTTGCAACTGCAGCGCTTATTAAATCAATATCTCTTTTGTCATGAAAGTAAAAGCCTTTGGCCAGTAAAACTTTTATTTGCTCTTCAGGTTTGTAACCGTTAAGATTCATCATAGTACCAGCTTTTAGCCGCCCTGGTACATCTGCAAAATCTCTTTTGTGTACTCTGTATAATTTATAAAACAGCGAAGCCATCACTATTGTGGCGAGCAGTAAAAAAATTCTTTCAGTATTTCTTGAATAAACCATTTTGTTATCTGCCGCCATTCTTATGTCAATAATTATTGTGAGTCAACTCCGGAATTATAAAAGGGCGTATCGGCAAACCTGCCATTTACCGCAGATGTATCATTAAACATAAACTCCTGCCGGACAGGAATCCTGCAATTTCTGAATTGAACATTTTTTAAATGCAAACTGCTTTTTTTTACAAGTACACCAATGTCAAAATTTTCTAAAGTCAGGCTGTCTAATAGAATATACTTACAGGCAGGAGACAAAATCAAAGCAGGGCCTTTGTATGCCGGGTCGCTTTTTAATATAACCCCATTGCCGATTATATGCAGGGAGTCTTTATTTACAGAAATAGAATCTGTTATTATAACCGGGGGGCTGCCTGCCTGGTGCAGCACAAAAACTTCGTTGGTTTTCGTGCCACTTATGCTATCGATAAACAATTGCTCCTGCTCATTACGCTTTCTTTCTGAAACGATATTATCAGCATCTTTCTTTTCATTCTTATTATTATAATTCTGGTACAGCAACCAGATAAGCGCAGCTAAAACCAGCAGGCTCAAAAAGATAAAAAGAGGAACCGAACTGCTTTTTTTTGTATTTTTAGTTGCACCTTTTACCGAAGCCGGAGTCCTTATTTCCACCAGGCGCTCTTTATCATTTATGTCATTATTGAGTTTTATTGTCACTGCAGGTTTGGTTGCAGTATGCTGCTGAGAAGGTTTATTATTTTGAACTAACACGACAGTAATATTATCTTTTCCTCCTGCATTATTTGCCGCCTCAATAAGTGCTTCCCCTTTTGAAGCCAAATCTTTGTCTGCAACTAAAACAGAAGTCATTGTCCTGTTGTCAATCATATCGGTTAAGCCATCGCTGCACAACAAAATCATATCCCCGGGCAGAAAAGGCGACTCACCTGTTTCTATATAATCGGGCGTTCGTATCTGAGGGTCAAAACCTAAAGCTTTATTTATTTCATTGCGTTTGGGATGACTCATGGCGGCTTCTTCAGACAAGCGGCCGCTGTCTTCAAGGAAACCGACAAACGAATGGTCACGCGTAACTTTCACCAAAGAATTATCTCTTAAAAGATAAAGCCTGGTATCACCGACATGAGCATAATAAAATTTATTGTTAGTAAGGTCAGCAAGGGCAAGCGTAAGCACACATGCCATTTGTTCATTTTCTTTGCTGGTTTGTTTTTCTTTATAAATTGCTTCATTTGCTGCGATCAATGCTTCTTTCATTGCTAATGCAATATCATTGCTCTTATTTCTGTTGATATGAGACAGAATAGCATCGTGGGTTAAACGGGCAGCTACTTCTCCGCCTTCATAACCGCCTACACCGTCGATAACACCGGCAGCTATGAACCGGTTATTGAGAACAGGTTGAGCAATGAAAGCGTCCTCATTATTGCTTCGCAGTTTTCCTGTGTCAGTTATTCCAAAATAATTTTCAGCCATCGTGGTTGTGTGTCTTTTTTATGTCGAGAAAATTTGCAATCAGCAGCAAAACACAGATTACTAACAAAGCTATAGATAAAGCGCTATCCATGATTCTCTTTACGATTTAAAAATGTTTACTCCCACTATACCATTCAGTACCATTTTCGAATTAACAGGCAGTTCTGACCAGGCAATATTATTGATATCACTTGCCGCAACTTCATTCTCATTTAAAATAGTTTTTTCACCAAAGGAAGCGACATAAAATTTGCCGTCATTTTTGTTGAAACGAATACGGAGGTGAGGTGTATTTACCCAATCGGAGGGAATTCTGAAAATATTCGCCCCCTCTTTGCGGTCATCCTTACCTGTTACGGTAATTTCTTCATTCTTCATCAGGTATTCTATCTTTTTCCCTGTAAATTCTTTGTCAGGAATGATTGTTTCAAAACGTGCAAGCACGCCACTATCTGCATTACTTATTTTCCTTTCGTCGAGAACAAGGTTTTCCTGGTAAGGCACTTCATAGTATCCTTCACTATAAAATGTGAAATCTTTTAAAATATCATTATTTACATCAAAGGTTTCTGCTATGCCTGTTTGTCTTGGTATAAAAGTCACCCTCAGATTTTCTTCTTTTTTGTGGCTGCTGCCTGGTAATAATTTTCCGATAAAACTCTTATCACCTTGTTTGTAATCAGGATGAGAGACAAAACGAAAAACCCATTTATTGCTCGATGGCTCCACCGTTTTACCCTCCAGCCTGTATTTTTTCAATATCTGGTAAAACTGCTTGACCGACTCCTGAATGATCAAACCGAAAATACCTCTTTTATTATCCATAAACTTATTGTAGTCTTCGGGGCTGAAGCAGACAATATATTCATGAAAAAAAACAATACGGTTTGCAAAAGAAAGTTCCTTTATAGATTCATTAAACTTCTCCACTATATATTTAAAAACATCATCCGGGGTAAGCGTTATTACCTGCAGCGCTGATGCAACAGCATCTTTCTTCAGAAACCAATCATGCAAACCCATACGTTGCCAGAAAGTCGTTTTCGATTTCATTCAAAATTTCTTAATAATTATATTCCTTCATTACGGGAAAAATAAAAACCATTATCAAAGGAAAACTACTGCTCTTGTTTTTTGTGATGCTTTCCAAAAATAGTATTCAAAAACTTTTTCAAGCCTTTTACTACCTTTTCTTCTTCTTGTTGTGGCTTTGACTGTGTTGTCTTCTTTTTTACTTTTCGCTCAGTTACTTCTGGTGCTGCTGCTGCTGCTGTTGCTGTTGCTGTTGCTGTTGTATCTGTATTAATTATATTGTACAATCTGCCGTTATATAGTTTTCTATGCGCAGCATTATCTTTATACACATCATTATCGGCACTGTATACAATTATCTTCTCACCCAATGTTGCCGGCTCGTTATCAGAAACGCTCATTACGCTGTCCCACGTTTTTCCGCCATCCAAAGAATAAAGGAAGTTTTCTTTCTCCACATTGTAATACACGTTTTTCTTAGGATAATAATAAAATTCATAATTTTCCTTTTCTTCCGGCAAATTATTGCTCTGGCATGATACACAAAAGAGCTGTATGCCCGCAAACATAACCAGGAACAAAACAGCTCTTTTCATGCAGGAATCTTTTTTAAGCAAAACTATTTAAATAAACTTCAGATACCAGATATGTGCTGATAAGATAAATATATTATTTTAGCAGAAAACACTTTTATATTTTTTTGTTAATCAACTGAAGAAAGATAAAGGGACATGGTTATCATTAAAGGAAATTGCTATGCTGAAACAAGGAATGCCACAAGTACATCGTGTGAAATATTACGGGAAATGTGTATAAGGGAGCGAAACCTGACTATAACAGAAGTAGCAAAAGGATTGAAGATAGCCCGAAGTAATTTATGGGCCACTATAAATGAGCATTCTGGTATCAGTCCTGAGTTAGCTGTAAAGCTATTTGAGGCATTTGGTAGTACGTCGCAGTTTTGGATTAACCTGCAAAAAAAATTATGAGCTATGGCATGCTGAAAAGAAAGTCAAACGCAAGGATGTACGCCATTTTTTCTCCGCAAATAAGGCTGCAAAGCGTAAATTAATACTATACTATACTATACTATACTATACTATACTATACTATTGCAGCTAAAAGCAAAGAACTATCAGGAATGCTATGAACATTATAAAAAATATGTTCTATTGTTAAAATTTTATGTTCTATAAGTCAGGTTGCCTTTCTCATTAATTTCATATTGATAGTATTGTATAAGAAACAAACCAATGGCAAGCCCGAAAAAAATTACTGCCAGATATGGAAGCATGCGCACAAACGTGGCCAGCCATATTATACAAAATATAGCGAAACTCATTTTAAGATAATCCCTCATAGTATAGGAAGCTATAAATAACAGGCTGTTCAACAGTAATAAAATACTGTAACTGCAAATAATAATTGTAAAGGCATCTTTTACAAGTAAATACTTCGAAGTAAGTAAAATAAGGATTATTATTTCCGGAATCAGCAGTATAAAATACAACAGTGCATACTGTAAAAACCGCCTGAGTAATGAGATTGGTAAGCTGCGGTAAAAAGTAAGTTGAAGCTCCTCAAATTCCCTTAATTGATGAATGATTACTCCATGACCTAAAAGGCCGAAACTATAAAATATAAAGCCAAGGGTTATATCGTACTCTTCATGAGTCAGGTTCTTCATAAACAAGTATAAAATAACACAGTCGTATAATTTAATACCAAGTAAAAGGAGTTTCCGGTGGTTTAAAAGGTAGCGGACAAAAATAATCCAATACCATTTTTTCCATAAAAACACTTTGTTTATACGATCAGAAATAATATTACTATTTGCCGCTCCGTTTTCTAACCCGTTAAAATATATTCCTGCGCTTATCATGCATATTATGGTTTCGTACAGCAAAACGATAATGGCTGCCACATACTTTTTTTTAAAAAAAGCAACAGCAATTATAGCAATGGAATATAAAATTACCGGTAAGAAAAGCATAAGTTCAACTAGCAAAAGCAGGCCGTACAACTTTTTCCTGTCGTGTTGTAGCAGGATATGTAAATAAGAATTATCCGGTTTTTGCAGCATTTTTGAGACAAATTGCACACACTTATTTCCATATAGAAACCACCCAAAGAAAACAAGGAGAAAAAATAATAAGTTATTCAGCATTCCTGAGATTAAGGAATAGTGATAATCAATTGTGCCGGCGCCGTCTAATTCACCTACAGCGCCAAACATAACTATAATAAGAAAGATAAAAAGACCTGCATTTTGCCGATAAAAAGGTTTTACCAGTGATTTTACTAATATGTGTACGGCAGGATTCATGTTGAACCGAACCCTCGTTCCTCGGGAAACCTAACATCGGATTAACTATTGTAATTTAAGCCCCTAAATTTTATAATCATGAAAAAAAATTAAGTCCTTATGCAGAGGCTGCTCTGCTTAAGTTGC